>Ga0209188_1000304_pt1 | contig 51688 bp, 46 predicted proteins | sample C_130625_EF_Meta_FD_187307 | JGI IMG/M metagenome (GOLD analysis project Ga0209188, IMG submission 187307) | Freshwater microbial communities from Lake Croche, Canada to study carbon cycling - C_130625_EF_MetaG (SPAdes) (version 2) | ecosystem: Environmental > Aquatic > Freshwater > Lake...
TGGAGTCAATTGAGCAGACCTTCTCCGGTCAAGCCGATTTCGGCCGCCGCGTTACCTGCACCATCTCCCGTAACGGTGATTTGTGCTATCGCACATACCTCCAGGTTACTCTCCCTGAGATTAACCAGAGCTTATATTCATCCCCCGCTGCTCTTGGTTCTGCTGCCAACACTGCCGGTGTCTATGCTCGTTGGTTAGATTACATTGGTGAGCAAATGATTGCTCAGGTTGAGGTTGAGATTGGTGGCCAGCGCATTGACCGCCAATATGGTGACTGGATGCACATCTGGAACCAGCTTACCATGTCTGCCGAGCAACAGCGCGGATACTTCAAGATGATTGGTAACACCACCCAGCTTACCTACATCACTGACCCCGCCTTTGCCGATGTTTCTGGCCCCTGTGCCAGCTCTGGTGGCCCCAACCAGGTTTGTGCCCCCCGCCGCACTCTCCCTGAGACCACTCTCTACATTCCCCTTCTTTTCTGGTTCTGCCGTAACCCCGGCCTTGCCCTCCCCCTTATTGCTCTCCAATACCACGAGGTCAAGATTAACCTTGATATCCGCCCTATTGGTGAGTGCCTCTGGGCTGTCTACTCCCTTGGTGGAGTTAACAGTGGTTCCACCTCTATGTCTGTCTCTGCCGCCTACCAGCAATCCCTTGTTGCTGCCTCCCTCTATGTTGACTATATCTTCCTTGACACTGATGAGCGCCGCAAGATGGCCCAGAACCCCCACGAGTACCTCTTTGAGCAAGTCCAGTTCACTGGTGATGAGTCTGTTGGTTCATCCTCCAATAAAATCAAGCTCAACTTCAACCACCCCTGCAAGGAGCTCATCTGGGTTGTTCAGCCCGATGCCAACGTTGATTACTGCTCATCCCTTGATTCCAACGGTATCCTCTACCGTACTCTTGGTGCCCAGCCCTTCAACTACACTGATTCCATTGATGCCCTCCCCAATGCCATCCATGCTTTCGGTGGACCCGCCTCTATTGACGGTCAGAATGGTGTCATCAATGCTTCTGGTCTCTTTGACATGCCTGGTGCTCTTGAGACCTCTTCATCTGCAACTCTCAATGCTGCAGGTGGCCAGTGGTCCAACATTCCATGGAATACCAGCTCTGGTGCCCAGGAGTCCCTTGTCTCTGATGCTGGAACCTTCGTTCTCTCCGAGACTGCTCTTGACATGCACTGCTGGGGCATGAACCCTGTCGTCACTGCCAAGCTCCAGCTTAACGGCCAGGACCGCTTCTCTGAGCGTGAGGGCAGCTACTTTGATGTTGTTCAACCCTACCAACACCACACCCGTGCCCCTGACACTGGAATCAACGTGTATTCTTTTGCCTTGAGGCCTGAAGAACACCAACCCAGCGGATCTTGCAACTTTTCTCGCATTGATAATGCAGTCCTTCAACTTGTTCTTTCATCTCCTACAGTTGCAGGTGTCGCTACCGCCAAGGTCCGTGTTTACGCTGTTAACTACAACGTACTCCGTGTCATGAGTGGTATGGCTGGTGTGGCTTACTCAAATTGATCGAATTATTATTGCTGCATTTTTGCTAATAAAATAATAATAGTATTAAAAATAAAAACTCATAAAAATTAATATAACTAATAAAATTTTATATTAATTTTTATCTATACATTTCCTTTTAGCAGCTAATTCTAAACATTTATTAAATTTATATTCATCGTCATTATATCTATTAACTAATTCCTGCCTAGAATTTTTTTTTCTAGAATTTGCTTCATTCTGTATTTCTTCCTTTGACTTTTTATTTCCTTTAATTATAATGTTGTTATCAAATACAATTGAATTTGTATATATATTGTTGCTGTGTTTTTCATAAATAAGTTTAAATTTATTAATAATGTCATCGTATCTATAATCTTTTTTTATAAAATTGCATTCACCGCAACAAGAATTAACGTTATCAATAAAATAACCCTTGTTGTTATCAAATCTATCTATGCCATTAGTGTGATTTTCATCAGATTTCTTTCCACACATAAAACAATTCTTAATTATAATTTGATTATAGTCGTCTTCTGTAATTAAATATTCTATACTTTTTTGTAATGCTCTTTCTTTGTATCTTTTGTAGGGACTACAATTATGATTAGCAAAACAATCAGGATACAAATTACCAGATATTTTATTTTGAAAAGTTAATATATGTTCTATTCGTTTTATAAAGACTTCATCGCTACAAGAACCCTTCATATAATTACACATTTTACAACAACTTACACAATTATCTAATAAATAACCCTTTGTCTGGTCTTTTCTATCTATTCCATTAAATCCTTTTTCTTGAATAGTTCCGCAATAATGACAATCTTTATCAACTATATTTACATAGTCGTCATAAGTAATTGTAAAATCCAATTTTTTATAACCAGCAGTTCTTTTGTAAATATTGTATTGTAACTTTTTACTATTCCTTTTATTTTCATTAGCTTTTTCCATCTTATCTGGATTATCTTCTCTCCATTTTTTCGCTTGTTCAGCTTGTTGTTTTAAATATTCTTCTGTTCCAAGTTTTTCTATTTTTCTTTGCCTACAATCCATCCATTTCTTAGCAACTTTATCATAATTTTCTTCATTCCATTTGGCTTTAACAGCTTTTCGTTCTGGTTTTGCCTCATTCTTTCTAGCTACTTCATTTCTATGCTCTTTGTTTCGCTTTGCATCTTGTATCTTATTATTATCACGACAATTTTTACACGTCTTAGTAATATTATTTTTCATACCAATAAATTGGTCTATAGAATATTCTTTACAACAAGTAGTGCATTGTTTTGTTGAAATAAGCTTATTTTCAAAAAAAATCACATTTAAGCTTAAATCACATTTTATCATAATTTTTTATGATAAAATGCCACCTTTTTTATTTAAAAACTTTTTTCAATTTTTTACACCAGTATTTTTCCCATAATAATTATTAACCATAAACTGTAAATATAAAGAAAATACGTTCTATAAATTATGTCAGAAATGACAACTTTAAATATAGTAGAATTGATTGAAAAAAATCCAATTACAAGATTATCAAACACATATCAAAATAAGTTAGTTAGTAAAATTAAAAATAATTTTAACAATGAGGACCAACAATTATTTGTTGCCAGCTTTTACAGCTATTTAAATTATAATTCTAAAACAGATTTTGTTATAGATTTAGATGATATATGGAAATGGCTTGAGTTTTCAAGTAAAGATAAGGCAAAAAGATTGTTAGATAAAAGTTTTATAATTAATATTGATTACAAATCTTTGCTTCCCCCAAAGGGTGAGCAAAAAAACGGAAGAGGTGGGCATAACAAAGAAACATTTATGCTTACTATAAATGCATTTAAACGCTTTTGTTTAAAAGCGGAAACAAAAAAGGCCGACCAAATACATGAATATTATATAAAATTAGAAGAAACTTTGCATGAAGTAATTAATGAAGAGGGTAATGAATTAAAAATGCAAGTAAATCAACTTAAAAATACATTAACTCAAACTGAAGAAAATAGTAAAAAATCAGAAGAAATCAACAAAAAAACCATAGAAAAACTAAAAAAAGATAAAGACCTAGAAAAGCATAATATTCTACTAAGAGAATTTGCTAATGCAGGTGCTATCATCTATATTATAAAAGTAAAATCATATGAAAATGGTGAATACATCATAAAAATCGGTGAAAGTAGAAGAGGAGTTGAAGCCCGTTATAATGAACATAAAACAAATTATGAAGAATCATTATTAATTGATTGTTTTTTAGTTAAAAGAAGTAAGGATTTTGAGAGCTTTATTCATAACCATAACGATATAAAATTTAACCAAGTTAAAAATCTTCCTGGACATGAAAATGAAAACGAACTTTTCCTAATAGGAAAGAATTTAACCTACGGAATTCTATTTAATATTATAAAGACCAATATTAAACAATTTAATGAAATAGATTATAATTCTATGAATTTAAAGCTAGAAACTATAATGAATGCTGTAACAAATCAAACTCAACAACAATTATTGGAAGATAAGAACACAATCCGCCAATTATTAGATACTCAAAAATTACTTCTTCAAAAAGTGACCAACTTAGAAAAAGTGAACCAAGACATCTTAGAAAAACTAAATGCTAACCAAACAAGAACAACCACAAATTTTGGTGTACTATTACCGACAATTGGACCAAGATTACAAAAGATAAACCCAGAAACATTACAATTAATAAAAGTTTATCAGACTGTTACAGAATGTATGAACGAAAATGGTAATATTAAACGACCAAGTATAAATAAAGCCATTGAAGAAAACACGGTGTACTGTGGATTCCGGTGGGCATTAGTTGATAGAGAACTTGACCCAAATATAATCCGTGATTTACCGCCAACTGTTCAAACAAAGATACAAAATCTAGGTTATATTGCAAAATTAAACGCAACCAAAACAGAAATTCTTAATGTATATTTGGATAGGAAAACTGCTGCATCATCAAATGGTTATGAGTCAATTTCAGCTCTTGATAATCCAGTAAAGAACTCAACTATTACTAATGGTCATTATTACATGTTATATGAAAAATGTGATGATGAATTAAAAGCGGATTTCGTGGTTCGTAATAATGGAGAGCCGTTATTGTATAAAGATGGTGTTGGTCAATATGATACTAATAATAATTTGGTAAAAGAATTTTCATCAAAATACGATTGCATAAAAAAACTCCATATTAGTGATAAAACTCTGGCAAAATGTTTAGATAAAAATATTGTTTACAATGGTCATTTCTATAAATATAGTGGAAGTAAATTACAATGTTTTGGATAAAAAATTGAATACTTTCATTAAAACTATTCAATCAGTAAAATCACATCAATCATGTCCCTTTTCGGAGAACCCATCAAATATATTTATTTCCAAAATGATACCGACCTACCACTACAAATAAGTAGATGGACTACTGGGTCAAACATGCTAAAAACAACTCGTATTGGACCTAAAGAAAAACAACTTCTTCATAGTAGTGTAGGAGAATGGCACATGGATTCTATGTTTTCCGAGGGAGATGATAGAAATGCGTGGACCAATGCTGGACTTTCCAAACACCATATTATCGGAAAATTCCGGTCTAATCCCTGCGCATCAGGCGATTATTCATGGATGGAGTATTATGAGCCGTTTGATTGTGTATATACCGAATCAAATAATGAAGTAAAGGGTCTTATTACAATTATTAAAAATTATCAATAAGTTCATTTTAGATTAAGGTTCTTAAAAAAATCCATATATATCTTTTGTAATTCTAAAATATTCATTCCTGTCTTTGGTTGTCCTCCAAAAGATAGATGACTAACATAAAAATCACTGTATAAAATATTATTGAAATTCTTTTTTTTAACGTAATCAATTGTCAAATTCCTTTCATCATCTCCACCACAATATCGTATCTTATGCCAATTTTTGCACTTAAAACCGAAAAAATTAATACTAAATCGTGTTTTAATAGGAATAATTTCGTTTTGGTAATCATAATTTAAAAAATTTTTGTAGTTGTTAATAAAATACTTATGTAATTCTTCGGCTTTTTTTCCATCCGCTAATAATGAACCTTCTAAACCAGGAATTCCGTTATGATTTGGATATTCTAATGTTATTATTGAGTTGGGAATCAAATTATATTTATTTTGCTGATAATAAGCAGATACACCATTGTTAATTGTATTTGCAAATACCAAGTCATAATTATTGTATCTTACAAAATCAATAAATTTTGGTAATTTATTTAAATCAATAAAAACAATATCATCATCGCATTTTAATACTATATCATTTTCGTAAACATCTTGGTCATAGTGATTGTAATAGTTATTCCATGGGTATTTTTCACAAGTATCCATAAAAAAAATTCCATGGTTTTTAGTAGTTTCATAATCTATAAAAGCATTAGAACCGGATTGTGTTTTAAAAAAAATTTCCTCAATAACAAAATCTTTTTCTATTACCACATTTATCAATAGCTCCTCATTCTTATAAATTAAAAGTTTTCCATTTTGAGTAACTATTTTAATAGTAGTATAAATATCATTATCTATGATATTAATATCTTCATACTTTAAATTAAACAATACCGTATTATTTCTACTAATACTAGATGATTTTTTATTATATCCACCAAATTTAATTTCATAATTATTATTATCATTATCGGATAATTTTATAAACACATCATCTCTGGCAATTATTTTCAATTCAATACTGTTGTTTTTGATAGGAGTATTTATTTTGATATAATCATCATGTCTTTTATTTGATACTCTTTTAATATTTGATATAGATTGTAAATATTTTTCATCATCTTGATTTCTTGTATAATTCCAATAATGTACTTCATCTATTATTTTTTGCTCTATTGCTTTGAATAAGTATTTATTTAATATTTCTAAATTGGCTTTCCTTCCCGCAAATATTGTCAAAATATTTTTCATTTTATTAACGGGAATATTATTAATAACTCTAAACATAATACAAATCATATTTACTAGTTTTTATATTTATTTAGTGTAAAAATAAAATAAATTATATTTTTCTTAAAAAACTGCATAAAAACGAAGTCATCAAATAGCTAAAAGATGTCCCTCATAAACACATCTACGTTAAATACTCAAAATGATTTGTTGATGAAAAATTTGATGGAATTTTATCAGAATCACGAGAACTTGAAAAAGATGATGCATATTATCAATGGTGAATCTAAGATTTCCCTTCGTATTGTGGATTGGTTTGTTACTAATTTTGCCAAGAAATTTTATATAGTTTATGAGTTACAGCCTCATTTGACACAAAATGGGTCAAATGATAAAATCCGCTTTAAAGTATACAATGATTATAAGCTTAAATTAAAAGCATACAGCAAACGTAGATTTGACCCATTTTGTCGTTGGGAACGCATCTCAATTCCGTATGATGATGAAAAAATCATGGAGACCACAATTGGACAATTAAACTTTTTTAAATGGGCGATAGAAAATAAAATTGTGGATTTTATTGAGACCAATTATGCAGATATAGAGAATGATATGAATCATAGAAATAGTACATCAAAACGCCGGAGTCCTTCCGACACAGATTCTGAAACGATTTCTCTGGATAATACTAAGACACGAAAAAAGCGAGAGGAATTATCAGTTTCTGCTTGTAAATGCATTAAAAAAGAGACAGTAAAGATTATTGTGAAGTTTAATTAAATAGTTGATACTAATACTTCTGTTTACATTAGCTAAAAACGATAGGTTACTGAAATTTATATTACACCTTTTCTCATTTAATCTGCCCATGAAATGGGTAGATTTGATTGAAAATGCAACGTTACATTGCGCATTTTCAATGCAAAATGGTGTAACAAATTATCAATAAACTATAAATACTTTTTTACTGTAGTATAAATTAATTATTTTTGTAAATAATATTTAAAGAAAAAGGAAGGGGGTTAGGGGGAAACCACGGTTTCCCTCTAATTTACATTATATATATTCTTTATTATTAAAGCAAAATATTGAGAGTCCAAAGTAGGATTTTTTGTTTTTATTCTAAAATGAGAAACATCAGACAATACTGATGGTTCAATAGTACAAAAACTTGGGTCAGCGATTTCTATTCTATTAATTAGTTCTATGTTAATATTATTCATTTTTAAATAATAGCCAAAAAATATATCGTCTGTTGATGGGTAATTATTTAAAAAATCACTAGTTAGTCTATTGTTTATTAAAAATCCATTTTTATTAAAAAATTTACAAATATCATTAACTAATCCAATAGTAAATATGTATCCGGCTCCGCTTGGAAAATGATAATTTATATTATTAAAACAATAATCGCCTATTACTGAAATACATTTTGAAGAAGAAAGTCTTTTATAAATTATAGGAATATTAACTATTGTACTAATATTAGCAACCATAACATGTGTATAATCTGTATTCTTAAATAATTCAAATGATTTTATAACTTTTATCAATAAACTTTGCCAATTATCTTCTTTTAATTTTATTTTGATTATATTATCTTCAACAAGTATATCTTGTTCAATAGTTTCATCACAATACAAAAAATATGAATTAACGTTTTCATATTTATTACAATATGAAAGAGTTAATTTATGAATGTCGTTATTTAATAACGATGTTTTGTATAATATTAATAACTTATTAGACATTTTAATATATATTTATTTTTATATTTCTCTTTAAGTTTTTTAATTAATACCGTTTTTGTTTGGACATTTTGTATTTTCTATCTGCGCTATTATAAACCATTTGGCAAGTATAATATGGTAACAATATTACTTCACCAACAAATAAAGTAGAGAACCAAATATTATCATGAAGACTCATTATTTTATATTTTTTTAAATGTATGAAAAAATATAAAATTATTCAATTTTTCAATGCACCATGTAGTAGAGGGAAACCGTAGGTTTCCCTTTCTTTTTCTTTAAACATTATTTATAAAAATAATTAATGTATACTGCATCAAAAAAAGTATTTATAGTTTATTAATAATTTATTAATATAAATTTCAGTAACCTACCGTTTTAGCTAGTGCATGGTCCATGCACAACGAATAAATGATTTACATAATTAATATAAAGAATAGACCTTATAATATATTGAGCAGGTGTGGCCGAGTGGTTTAAGGCGACGGACTTAAGACCCGTTATCTATGATGCGTGGGTTCGAACCCCACCGCCTGCACATTCTTCTTTATTCATAAAAAATTCAAATACTTATTATAGGAAACTTTGATTCAATTTAACGAATTTTCCACTCCAAATCGTCATCCCTCATTTTGATAATGTCCTTTATGTAATCTGAAATACACTGGAGCCAAATATTGCCTAAATCATCAGAATCTTCTGGGTCATATGTCACATTTTGATTCGTTTTTATTGTTAGACAAAGAGGGTCATTGGTGAGCCATTCATCATGATAATTCTTGCATTTTTGTAAGTATTCTAATGAAATTCCATCTTCACCTTGTCTATTACGCTTCGTAACACGCTGTTCACAAACGTCTGCATCGGCATCAATATATACAATTCCATCCAATCCCAAATCATCCGAAAATTCTCCGTAAAACTTCTCATAAATCTGATAACAGACATCGTCAATTTTACCATCGTCATGAAGCATCTTTGCGAAAATATATTTATCTGCTGCAAGTGACCTTTCACAAACTATCGCGGAACAATTGGGATTTTGATTGATTGCATTACGAATCATTGATAGTCGCGATGCATAAGCCATAACTTGGAAAGGAAAGGCATATTTATCGGGATTACCGTAGAATTTTTCTAGGATGTTTTCGCCGGTCTTACTATCTTTTACTTGTTCCCAAACATCTAATGGCTCTCTCAGAAAAACAACCGATTCGTCGTTCTGAAACTTTGACTCCAGTTTTTCTAGAATGGTGGTTTTTCCCGAGCCGATATTACCCTCAATGGAAATAATAGCAGGTTTTGATGACATAGTTAGTAATGATGCAAGATTTTTGTTTATAAATTATGTAAATAAATAAAAATCAATTTTTTATTAAGGGAACCTGCGGTTCCCCTAAGACCCCTCCCTTTTTCCTATTATTAAATCAAATTGCAATCCTCCTTTCCTCAGTTTTTTTTTAATTTTTTAATTTAATGGTATATTCTATAAAGGGAGGGGTCATAGGGACAAAGAATGGTCCGTTGGTTCCCCTAAATCAAAGAAAAATATTTGAAATAATCTCCCCGTCTCTAAAGTATTGCCAAAATATTCCGACGCTGCATGAATCATTTGTGCATCAAATAATACCAATCTATTGTAAACATTACCCACCACATCTACCACATCAAACTGCGTTGAATCTAATACACCAGTCTTAAATACATCATTATAATCACCATCAACTTTTTTATTCTTTGTAACTTTAGACCGAAAAAAGGTCGTCCCAGTATCAGGTGGCGCATCCGGTGTCAAATATATAATACCCGCATATTCCTGTAAATCAAAATGATAAACTAATTGTTCTCCCGCTATACAAGATTGAAAACAACAATTTACTCCATATTCATCCCAGTTTTTTATTTTACGTCCAATGATTGATTCAAATCGCGTCTTCAAATTCGGAAATTTAAAAAGAATTTCTGTACGTTTCCCCTTATGAAATTTAGGATGCTCTTCAAATTGTTGATTTAAAGCAAAATTACGAACTACATCGGGATATTTATAAAAGTTATCAACCACCACAAATGATGGTGTATATTTTTCCGATGTTTCAAAAAACAACAGATTAAATACCATTTTCCATTCATTATCTATTTTTATTTGTATTTCTAATACGTTAATATTATCTGGTTCATATATTTCTACAGTAAATCCGCATTTTCCTAAATTAGGGTAATTTAATGCATTATTTACGTCTTCTCGGTTCTCCAATTTAAACATTTCATTTGATTCTTCTATCAACATGTCATTATAACATAATCTTAAGGGTGCTTCATTTACTAATTGATGAAAACACCAACCTTGTATTGAAATTCTCTTGGTTTCTACTTGATATTCTTGAATGTATCCGAGAACATTATTGACGCATGTTTTGTACATTTTTTATGTATTCATGATAAGTATATTTTTTATATATTTTTTTTGAAACATCCTTTTTAAAATTTCTCCTTTAATACTAATGAAAAACCAGAAATATTTATTTATAATTCTTCTGTCAGGTGTTATTGGTTTTTTTTTGTTCTTTTCTTTATTTGTTAATTGCAAAATAGAAACATTTGAAGAAAAAGATAATTCTGATATGAAGATGTATGTCATTTCTTTAAAACAACCAAAAAGGATTGAAAATATAGAAACCCAAGAAAAAAAATTAGGAAAAAACATCACTATAATTGATGCAGTAAAAGGTGATATTTTAGACATAGACGAATTAATTGATAAAGGATTAATTTCTGAAAAATCATATAAGAAAAGTAACATTGAATATAAAAAAAGAGAAATAGGATGTTATATGAGTCATTTGAAAATTTATAATCTAATAAAAAATTCTAATTCCGATAATTATAGTATTATATTTGAAGATGATTTTAATTTAGAAAACGACAATTTTTTAGAAACAGTAAATGACTCAATAAATAATTTAAATAAAAAGGGAATAGATTTTGATTTATTGTTTTTAGGAAACCATAACAGTAATCATGGTGAAAAAATAGTGGATAACATTTATCACGTTAATAGTAACGAACAATTATTAGGTACACATTGTTATGTTGTTAACAATGCAAACATTGACAAAATAATTTCACATACCAAATTAATAGATACAGCTATTGATATCAAATTAGATACTTTATCAAAAAGTAATAAATTAACTATCCTTGTGCTTTATCCTACCATTGCAAATCAAGCTGGTTCAAATTATAGTAGTATCCGAGATATGAATATTGAAACATTTACACATAGGTAAACCATGTTTTTAATTATCTAATTATATTATAAATTAATGTATTACACAATTACTGCAATTATTATTTTAATAATTTTGTTTTTCATTGTTTATCAATTATATAAGCTCAATGGTTCTGATTTAGTAAACTATAAAAACACAAGTACTTCTGTAGTCAGTTATGAGAAACAAAATATACCTAAAATAATAATTCAAACATGGAAAACCAACACAGTTCCTCAAAGATATATGCAACTTATTGAATCAATCAAAAAGTACAATCCCGATTATGAGTTTTTGTTTTTTACTGATAATGACATAGAGCAATTTCTGAAATCATTTTATCCTGAATATTATCAAACCTATTTAAATTTACCTATTAAAATACAACGTATTGATTTTTTTAGATATATTGCCGTATATCATTATGGGGGGTTTTATATGGATTTAGATATGTTATGTTTGAAACCTTTAGATGACCTGTTAAAGTATAGCTGTGTATTTCCCGTAGATGAATTTATTAGTAGACCAATGTGTAAAATAAATAGATATAAGTCGTTTTGTGATAGGGGATATTATTATTTATTAGGTCAATATGCATTTGCTGCTTGTCCAAAACATCCTTTTATAAAAACTCTAGTTGATAATATACATACAAATGTAAACCGTTATATCAAAATGGTGAATTTTAATTCAGAGGATTATGTGTATAAAACCACGGGTCCAGATTATGTGACAGATTTATACATAGATTATGAAGATAAAGATGATATCTTTGTAGTGAATAATGGAAGGCGGCAGTATTTCGGTGATTATGCCAAACATAATTATTTTGGAACCTGGAAATAAAAAATATAATAATAATATAAGATTTAAAATATTATTACTATGAATTTAGACATACATAAGATTGTTTTCATTATTTTTACGATATTATTTAGTATATTTTTTCTATTTTGCTGTTTATTTACTTACTTTCCTATGATTGTAGAAACTTGGGTTACAGTGGATGCTGAACGTGCTGATTATCCAGGGAATGATGTACCAGGTGGTAAGTGGGAAAATTGGCGTGGTACTACAGAAGATTGTTACTATGGATGCAAAACGTTTCCTACGGCTATTGGTTTTACGATATCTTCTAATGCTTGTTGGTGTAAAACTAAATTTGATGGCAGAATTGATGGTAAAGATAAACCAGACCGAGCATCATTTAAGTTTATACAATTATCACCAGGTCCTGTTGGACCAAACGGTCCCCCTGGACCACAAGGTACAATTGGTCCACAAGGTTTAATTGGATCACAAGGTACTATCGGATTACCCGGACCACAAGGTACAATAGGACCTCAAGGACCTCAAGGCACAATTGGACCACAAGGTCCTCAAGGAACGATTGGTCCACAAGGAAATCCAGGAACACCATCTCAAGTTCTTGGACCACAAGGACCAACAGGACCAGGAGCTACTTCTGTACAACCTGGTCCTCAAGGCCCTCCTGGTAATCCGTCTACCAAAGCAGGTCCACAAGGCCCAGCTGGTTACGATTCCTATGTACCAGGCCCCCAAGGACCGCAGGGAAATATTTCAACTAAAGTTGGACCGCAAGGATTTCAAGGACCACAGGGGTTTCAATCTACGGTTCCAGGTCCTCAAGGACAAGCTGGTAAAGATTCTAATATACCAGGACCACAAGGACCTCAAGGATATGGCTCTACTTCTGTTGTACCTGGACCACAAGGTCCTCAAGGTATACAATCTGTAGTTCAGGGACCACAAGGTTATCAGGGTCCCCAAGGATTTGCTGGACCACAAGGATTTAGTCTAGTTGGCCCCCAAGGATTTCAAGGTCCTCAAGGATTGGGACAAATCGGACCGCAAGGATTACAAGGTCTTATAGGTCCACAAGGGTTCTTAGGACCACAAGGATTAGGAAACATGGGTCCACAAGGATTCCAAGGGCCACAAGGATTCCAAGGTATTATCGGACCACAAGGGTTTCAAGGTAATTTAGGACCTACTGGACCCACAGGTCTTGTTGGAACCGCAGGATTAGTAGGTGAACAAGGTGCAATAGGTCCACTTGGTCCGCAAGGATTTAAAGGAGACCTTGGTATTCAAGGACAAATTGGTCCAATTGGACCAGTTGGACAAATGGGTCTTATTGGTCCAATCGGTAATCCAGGAGCTCGGGGAAATGTTGGATTACCAGGACCTGCAAGCAACGGAATAAGCTACGACACATACAATGGAGGAAGTAATCCATGGTTATATCAATATACTTCCTAAAAAAATATCATAATAATATAAGATTGATTTTTATTATTATGAATTTAGATATACACAAAACCATTTTTATTATATTTACGGTATTATTTAGTATGTTTTTTTTGTTTAGTTGTTTATTTACATATTATTCAAATCTAATTGAAAAAATAGAAACAATATATGGTCCCCCTGGACCACCTGGTCCGATTGGACCACCTGGAAAACTTGGTCCTCAAGGCCCACAAGGCATTAAAGGCCTCACAGGCCCCCAAGGTACAAAAGGTGCCCTAGGTCCTATGGGATATATAGGTTTTGTAGGCCCTCAAGGTTTTACTGGTTTTCAAGGTCCACAAGGCTTTGTGGGTTTATTCGGTAAAGATTCAACAAATATAGGACCTCAAGGTCCTAGTGGATTAGGTAAACCATCTGTTATTGATGGCCCCCCTGGACCAGACGGTATTGATTCAAGAATTGTAGGACCTCAAGGGATTGGAGGTAAAGATTCTACAGTTGTTGGACCTCAAGGTTATGTAGGTCCAGTGTCAACTGTTGTCGGACCGCAGGGTTCCATTGGATATACAGGTCCCGATTCTACTAAGATTGGTCCTGAAGGAAAATCTGGTGCTCCTTCAACTGTTTCAGGACCTCAAGGTCCACAAGGACTTGGGCGTCCATCATCGGTAACAGGTCCTCAAGGTTCTATAGGTTCCCCATCAAATGTAATAGGTCCTCAAGGATTTATTGGATTGCAAGGAAAAGTAGGTCCACAAGGCGCAGGCGAAATTGGTCCACAAGGACTTAGAGGTCCACAAGGTCGTGGAACTATAGGTCTTCAAGGGTCAATCGGTCCATCAGGTCCACAAGGTTCAATTGGCCCACAAGGATTTCAAAGTACAGGTCCTCAAGGTTCAATCGGATTCCAAGGAACCCAAGGAATATTAGGATATAAAGGTGATGTAGGTGAGCCGGGTCCAGTAGGACCACAAGGTCTTGCAGGTACGGCTGGTTTGGTTGGTCCAGAAGGGGTTATAGGACCAATCGGTCCTCAAGGATTTAAAGGTGACCAGGGTCCAATTGGATCTACTGGTTATGAAGGACCAGTAGGAGAGATTGGTCCAATAGGACCACAAGGAATTCCAGGTACATTAGGTATGGCCGGACCTGCTTCACAAAACATTAGTTACGATAACTATAATTCAGGATATAATAATATATTGTATCAACGTGCGCCCTATACACCAATAAATGGTTAACATTATGCAAAAATTTGTATTTTAAATTAATAGAAAGGTAAAAAAAATATAATAATAATATAAGATTTAGAATATTATTTTTTATTATGAAATTAGATATGGATATACATAAATATTTTTTTATTATTTTTACAATACTATTTAGTATGTTTTTTTTATGTTGTTGTTTGTTTACTTACTTTCCTAGAAGTATTGAGCAAATATCTAATATAGAAAAATTAAAAGACTACAATGATTATGAAGGACAAGCAAATACTGATTATTTTAGCAAAGATATAGAATACACTACAGTTGGAGCAGATGCTTGTAAAACAAGATGTAATAGTATTGGAGATAATTGCAAAGGGTTTGTTGTCAATCCAATTGTGGGGTTTTCTCAATGCTGGATAAAAAGCGAAATGCAGGATAAAAAGACAAATGATGCATGGAATGACAGAATTAGTTACAAAAAAACTAAATTCAATGGTACACCACCAAGTCAACCAACTAACCCACCTCCCCCACCAAGTCAACCAGCTAACCCACCTCCCCCACCAAGTCAACCAGCTAACCCACCTCCCCCACCAAGTCAACCAGCCACTCCACCACCACCTCCACCACCATCTAATCCAACTCCTTTACTTACCGGTCCACCAGGCCCCCCCGGACCAGCAGGTCCACCTGGTAACCCTTCAACACAGGTTGGTCCAACTGGACCTAAAGGAGCTGATGGTGAAAAGGGTGCAGATGGTCGTAGAGGACAAGATGGTCAAAGAGGTTCTGAAGGTATACCAGGGGCTGATGGTCCCCAAGGTCCCCAAGGGTATGGTTCTGCATCAAGTTTAGCTGTTGCCGGTCCACCTGGTCCACAAGGACCACAGGGATTTGGACAAATTGGTCCTCAGGGATTTGGACAAGTAGGTCCTCAAGGGTATGCCGGTCCTCAAGGGTATGCCGGTCCTCAAGGGTATGCCGGTCCCCAAGGATTTGGACAAGTTGGTCCACAAGGATACGTTGGTCCCCAAGGATTTATGGGTGCGAAAGGTGAACCTTCTGATGTGGCAGGTCCACAGGGTAATGTTGGTCCACAGGGTTATAGAGGACCACAGGGATATGCAATTATAGGACCAACCGGACCATTAGGACCACAAGGTCCTAACATTGTAGGACCTCAAGGATTTGCGGGTCCCCAAGGGTTTCAAGGTTTAATAGGTGTTGCTGGTCCACAAGGAGAAGTAGGTCCAATAGGACCAATTGGACTTGCTGGAACAGCTGGACTAGTTGGTGCACCAGGAACAATAGGTCCAAGGGGACCACAAGGTTTTAAAGGTGAAATTGGATTACAAGGAAATATTGGACCCATAGGAGATAAAGGACCCACTGGTGTAGATGGTAGTCCAGGAAACGATGATTTGTATAATGGTAGTTATAGTAAATGGTTATATCAACAAGGACCATACAAAAACATAACATAAATATTACATCATTATGCATTGAAAATGAGTTGCCTTTTCAATCAAGTTTACCCCATTAAATTTGCAGATTAAATGAAAAAAGATGTAAAAAAATATAATAATAATATAAGATTATTATTATGAAATTATATACGGGTACACACAAAAATTTTTTTATAGTTTTTACAATACTATTTAGTATATTTTTTATATGTTCATACATTTATACTTTTTTTCCTAATGTGACTGAATACAATATTAACAATTATAAACTTGCAGCTAATAATATATCGCCTACCGGATTTAGTAATGCAAAAAATGGATTTGGTGTTAATTATGATAATAATACTTTGAATTCTTCTGAAGTTAATTCTGCTGACGATTGTTCAAATAAATGTGACCAAACTCCAGGTTGCGTTGGTTTTGTTTTTAATCCACAAGGCGATAATAAACAAACAAATCAATGGTATGGTCAATGTTGGACAAAATCTAATATGACAACCATTACATCAAGAAACAGCTATGATAGAGATAGTTATATTAAAAATGGGTCTTCACCCCCACCTCCACCCCCACCCCCACCCCCACCTTCTCAAATTACAACAGTAGCAGTTGGACCTCAAGGTCCTCCAGGCCCACCTGGACCATCAGTTCCAGGACCTACTGGTCCTCCCGGGCCTTCGGTTCCTGGTCCCACTGGCCCACCTGGACCATCAGTTCCAGGACCACAGGGTCCACCAGGACTACAGGGTCCAAGTGGAATTGCTTCTGCCTCAACACTTGCAGGTCCCACCGGACCAACTGGTCCACCTTCAACTGTAACAGGACCACAAGGACCTAGAGGACTTTTAGGAATTCAAGGTCCCGAGGGTGTTGTAGGACCGGAAGGTCCTGTTGGTCCTCAAGGTTTTGCAAATATAGGCCCTCAAGGATTTATGGGACCGCAAGGAATGCAAGGAGTACAAGGAAATCAAGGAATACAAGGAATAATGGGACTACAAGGTTTACAAGGTAACAAAGGTCCAACAGGTCCACAGGGTGTTCAAGGTTCTGTTGGTCCACTTGGTCCTGCCGGCGTGGCCGGAACCGCTGGAGAAGTTGGTTCTCCAGGTATAATAGGTCCTATCGGACCTCAAGGAGGAATAGGGCCTATTGGACCTACTGGTCTAATGGGACCCATCGGATTAAGAGGGCAAGATGCTTTGCCTACCTACAATAGTAGTATATTAAGCTATGGTTCGGCTTCAAAATAGAATTGACTCTTCCCCCTGAATTTTAATATATCTAGTATCTTACTTGTGGTAGGAAATTCATCTTTTCCATAAATATCTTGTAAAAGAACCCATTCAAATAATCCACCCAAATATGCATAAACTTCCTGAAATCCTAATCCGACTAGTTGACGATATTTTTTTTCCACGCTATCATCGTTTACATTTTTTCCGTAAACTATGATACATTTATCTTTCAATGAATATTGGCCTAATAATTCATTCATCAAGTTCTCTTCTCTGTGATATGAAATCGTATTTAATATCAGACAATCTTGCTCCATAACTGGTAATGTATTTATTAATATGTATTTATCCTTATTTTTTACAGCAATCTGCACATCTTCAAATGTCACTTTTTTTATAGGACTGGAAAACAATTCCATAAACATGACAGGATTATATTATATACATAAGTTTTTCTAATTATTTTAATATATAAAGATTATTATATTTACTAATTTATATTTAGTAATGACAGTAGTAAATAATATAGAAATTGATAACGTACAATATTGCAGAAATATTATCAAGGATGCCATATCAAATAATGAACCAATAGAAGATAAATTAAATGTTATAATTGTAATATCAAATCCTTGTTTATTTGCGCGTAGGTATATCCTAATGAAAGAATTTGTTCAGCGTATTGAATTGGAAGAAGAACATGTAAATCTTTACGTAGTTGAATTGGCCTATGGAAAACAAAAGTTTATAGTTACAGACCCTAATAATAAAAATCATCTTCAATTACGTACTGAACATGCATTATGGCATAAAGAAAATATGATTAATGTAGGAATAAAGAAGTTGTTACCATCTGATTGGAAATCTGTTGCATGGATAGATGCAGATATAGAATTTGAGAACCCGAATTGGGCAATGGATACTCTAAAATTATTAAATGGTTCAAAGGATATGGTACAATTATTTAGCCATTGTATAGATATGAATAAAAATGGCGAAGCAATGAGTATATTTCCTAGTTTCGGATACCAATATACAAAAAAGTTACCGTACAGTAAAAAACCCATTAATTTTTGGCATCCAGGTTATGCTTGGGCATGTAATCGTAAAACATACGAAAAAATTGGCGGATTATACGAAACAGCAATTTTAGGGTCAGGTGATAACATAATGGCTCTATCATTTATTCAAAAGGCAAAATATGCTATGAATGAATCATATTCAAAAGAATATCAAAAATCCGTTTTTGAATTTGAGAGGAAAACCAAATCATTACGAATTGGGTATATTCCAGGTGTAATTCGTCATTATTATCATGGTTCCAAAAAAAATCGTAATTATGGGAATCGTTGGAAGCTACTTGTAGATTGTGATTATAATCCATATTCGTATGTAGAAAAAGACGCAAATGGAATATTAAGACCATCTCAAATTTGTCCAAAAGAATTAATAGTGGGAATTTTAGACTATTTTAAAAGTAGAAATGATGATGAAATGTACGAAGGTCAAGACTATAGTAAGCGTATAAATAGTTTTAAAAATATTTGTAGTATTGAAGGACTTGAAGACATTGAGGAGGAACCGTCAACCGACATACGAACTACCATTTTCAATTCTTTTCATAGTTTTGTAAACAGTGAGTAATACGTTGATGAAAAAATTGAATAATATAAAGGAATTATATTATTTAATATTAAACCACAATCTAGAATGGATTTTACACAAAGCAAACTTTCACGCGCGGAATGGGAAAATATAGAAATTCCGGTTCTCCCTGAAGAGAAGGAAATTCTTGAGATGATTCAAAAAGGTTTCACTGAAGTAAATATTCGGACAAACAAGACGCAATCTCTCTTTACTTTTATGAAAATAGAAAAAACCCCCGAAATTGAACATTTACTATTTAAAAAATACTTTGAAGATTTTTACACGGAAACCATGAAAAAATATGGAAATAAATTACCCTTACAAATATCATTAACGAATCCTAATAGTGGAGGTGAGCTAAAAACACTAAAAAGCGCTGACAATATCCGTATTCAGAACATGGACAACAATATACAAGTAAATAAGTCTATCATTTATGAATTCCTTTTACTAGATTTATGGAAAAATTTGGTAAAACAAATTGCTAAGAAAACCAAGAAATACGCATTTTATTTATATACTCTTCTGCAACTCAATAAATCCTCTATTTTCAATATTAACAAATATGTTGTTCACATTATTGATATGACAATAGCTTATTCTAACAGTATCACCAAAACAAGTGAGATTATTTCAAATGCCTACGAGTTTATTGAAAAAAACAACTATCTTCTAAAATATGAAGATAAAACTCTCTTTAAACATCAAAAAGAGTTATTTACTATTTGTAAGGAGACAAAACAACCTAAGCTAATCTTATATACAGCCCCCACTGGTACAGGGAAAACCCTATCTCCAATAGGCCTCTCTGAAAAATATAGAATTATATTTGTATGTGTCGCTAGGCATATCGGATTGGCTCTGGCAAAATCAGCAATTTCTATTGAGAAAAAAGTAGCTTTTGCGTTTGGTTGTGAGACAGCATCGGATATTCGTCTACATTATTTCTCTGCAATAGACTATACGCGAAATAAACGTTCAGGTGGTATTGGAAAGGTAGATAATAGTGTTGGTAATAATGTGGAGATTATGATTTGTGATGTAAAATCCTATGTTACGGCAATGCATTATATGCTTGCCTTTAATGAAGCAGAAAATATTATAACCTATTGGGATGAACCAACTATCACAATGGACTATGAAGAACATCCATTGCATTCTGTAATTAAAAACAATTGGCAGCAAAATCAAATTCCTACGTTTATTTTATCATGTGCAACTCTACCAACGTGTGATGAATTATTTCCTGTATTTGATGATTTTAAAAGTAAATTTAATAATGCCGAAGTACATACGATTACTAGTTTTGACTGTAGGAAATCAATTCCTATGTTAAATAAAGATGGATATTGCGTACTACCACATTTACTTCATTCAGAATATAAAAAAATGATTGATTGTGCTACTTATTGTATGGAAAATAAAACACTCTTACGATATTTTGATTTGTCAGAAATCATCCGGTTTATAGAATACATTAATCAATATAATTATGTAAATGAACAGTATTCTATAGACTCTTATTTTGCCGATAATATTACCGACATTACTATGAATAGTTTGAAGGAATATTATTTGAGTATATTGGTTCAAATTAAAAATCCAGAAGATTGGTCACATATTTATTCATTTATGAATACTACTAAAAAACGTAAATTTTCAAACAATGCAGAGATAGGAATAAAAAAGGTGAAGAGCATGGACAATGCAATAAATGGAATAAATGGACAACTTTCTCTTCCGAATACATTAACAAGAACACAGAGTTTGTGTATAACGACCACGGCTTCTTCAGGTACAGGTATTTTATTGACAACTTCTGATGCCTATACACTTACCGATGGTCCTACTATATTTTTAGCAGAAGATGTTAATAAAATTGGTTCTTTCTATATTCAACAATCAAATATTTCACCTTCTGTGTTTCAAAATATTTTAGCGAAAATCATTAGAAATGGTGACTTTATTAAACAAATAAATAAAATAGAAGAATCTATTCAACTTTCAGAAAAGAAAAGCACAGCAGATCCATCTAATGCTTCCTTTAACAAAGGAAAAGGAAAGGGTGAATCCAAGGAAACTGGGAAAATATCTAATGAATCCGAAAAACTAATGGAAGAAATAAATAAACTGAGAAAGGAAATACGATTGGTATCTCTAGACCCACTCTATGTTCCGAATAGCCGTGTACACCAACAAGTATGGGCTCCTTTAGGAGAAATAAGAGAAAATGCCTTTGTTTCAAACATAGGTGAAGAAACTGCCAAACAGATTATGATGCTTGATATTGAGAATAATCTTAAAGTATTGTTATTGCTAGGAATTGGTATGTTTACAAATATTCAAAATATTGAATACATGGAAGTTATGAAAAAACTCGCGAACGAACAGCGTCTATTTATTATTATTGCTTCTACTGATTATATTTATGGTACGAATTATCAGTTTTGTCATGGATTTATTGGGAAGGATTTGACCAGAATGACCCAACAGAAGACCCTACAGGCTATGGGTAGGATAGGACGTAATAATATTCAACAAGATTATACCATTCGCTTTCGGGATGATGATATGATTTCAAAGCTGTTTCAAAAAAATACAGTTAATTTAGAAGCTAATAATATGTGTGCATTATTTAATAGCGAATAAATAATTATTCATAATAACTAGATAAATAATAGATGTTTTTTTTATCAATGAAATATAAACAATGAAAACTATTCTAAACAACAGTGAATTAACTAAAACAATAATGCAGGTTTTGAATAATTCTTCTTTTTGTAATGATAAAGATAAGAATAGTATTGCACATATTGTTAAAGATGTTATCCATAAATTAAATAACAAAAAGGTAATTTTAGGTGGTGCAGATGATGATATTGATAAATTAATTAGTAACATGATAGATATCATTTTTGAAATGGCGAATAGTGATGTACCTATAACTAGTAAACCTACGATTTTACCTGACAGTGATTTAATACCCATTAAACCTACGATTGTACCTGACAGTGATTTAATACCAATTGAACCTACTGTAGATTTAAGTACTGATACAACTAGTACTGATACAGGTACAGGTACAGGGACACCTAAACCTAGTATGATGAATAGATTATCATCATTAATACCGTCAAGTCTAACTAGTCCTAAACGTTCAGATGATAGTAATGATTATAAAATGGAGGATGATAAAATATGTCCGCCTACTACACGTAAAGATGATCCTAATAAAAAATTAAATTCAATTGCTTACATTGATGAAATTAAAACGTGTATTTATGAAGATGGTTCATCAATTAAAAAATAATAGAATATTAAAACAAAACTTATATAAATACAAAAAAATGTTTTGTATTTAGATATGAATAAAACGAATAAAACGTATGCAGTTGCTAACATAAAAATACCTATTGAAGTAAACGAGGATGGTTCATTTGAAGCATTACCAGAATATATGAGCATTCTTTTTGATAATATTGAAAAACTACCAAATCCCTCAGAAAATGATTATAACAATCAATACATTAAAAATCAAATACTGGCATTATTGGAAAAGGAAGAATCAACTAATAAAACCAGTGAAAACTGTAAAACCATTACCCATTTAACTTTTGAAGAATTAAAAAATCGTAATAAACGTTCACATAAAAAGGACATCACCTTTAAAAATAATAAATCATCTATTTCTAGATATACACGAAAAAATTATTTTAAGCTAGAGGATAAGGGCGCTGTCCAGCCTGAACAACCAACGGCTCAGGAATAAAAATAGGTAATCTAGTAATTACAGATAAACTCTTTAATGGTCTTAATTGCGCTACCTCGTTAGTTTTGGGATTTACTAGATTGGTAGAACCTATACCAAATAACTGTGTTTCAATATCTATGTTATTGTATGCCAAATTCTCAGACGCTATTTTACCTGGTAATAATCCATCTCCTGGTAAATAAGTTGTTGTTGGTTGGCCAAATAAATAATCCTTGTTTATTAAATAATCTACACGATTATTAAAAATGTGATTTTCTGCTCTATAATCTCCAGGGGTGTTTCTACTACGGGTTGATGTCATTATATATCTTCTTAGGATATTTTTTTCAACAGATTAATATAATTACTATTCTCTTTATTAAAATCTAAAGGTGATTTAAAATAATCTACTAAACACAAAATAAAACTGTTTAAATAATCATAAGAAAACAGTACAGCTAATCCAATGGAAAAATCTTCAGATAGCATTTTTGCTGCCGCAACTTTATAAACATTACTGAATAATACATTATTATTTGTTGACATAAAAATTTCATCCATTATTTTTGATGCCGATGATTCGTCATAAGACATTTCATCTTCGGTTTCGGCGTCTAATGGTTCATTTATATTTTGTTTTAATAAATCTAATTTTTCATTGTAAGATTGTGGGTTCATTAGAAAAACATTTCTTAGACACTGACGATAGCTCTTATTATCAGTATATTTGGTATCTATTTCAGATAAATATTGTAACTTCATAAATATTTAATTAATAAATATAGGACATTAATTCTATATTTGTTTATGAAACTCTTTTATTAAATCCATATTTCGTTCTAAATGCACAGAAACTAAATTATTACTATCTGTTGAATACTTATGTAATAATCCACTAGCATTATATTGATGAAATCCTGGACAATCAACCCGTTTTATAGATTTATCTGATTCTAAAAAAAGATAATGTAACCATACATCATGATTAGCTAACTTTACAGGAGTACTTATTAATAGAACAAGCAACTTTTCTAAACAACTTTTACTAAAAACTATTCCAGGTCCACCAGAAGGCCAATTACTGTAATCATTGCAAAACTCCTGATTTGAGTCTATCCAATTCAAAAAATCACCAATCATGTAAGGTTTATTCTTATCAAAAAAAGATAAATAATTCTTTAATTTTTCAACATATAAATAACTATCATCATCTATAATCATGAACCAATCGTAGTCCTCATACTTTTCTAAAAATATTGTAAACATGGCATAGATTGTTTCTGGATGATATGTTACCCTTTTTTCATATTCACCTATATACAAATGATTTTTTAACTTACAATCAGGATTATCTGTAATAAATACTACGTCAGAATTATTACTGGCCCATGTCTCTTCTAATAACTTGGCTCTGCATTCCTCATATTTTGTACAAGTATGAACAAAAATTATTAATTTCATTACTTAAAATGGAATTAATGTTTTATGTTATTTTATAGAAAATTAATACGTTCCACTTGGACGATTATTTACCTTGAACTTATCATCGGTTGACATATCACGAGTAGTCATACCTCCTCTTACCCAGCCGTTCATAGCTAACTCTTCAATAGTATTTGTTGAACTACTAACATTGGCCTCCATTTTAGAATCCAAAGGATACAAAGAATAATTTGCAAATGACTTTTCCATAATGGTAGAAACACTCTTTTTATCACTAACAATCTCTCCCTGTTGCAATTGAGATTCAATAGCAGGGTCGCAGCTACCTCTTCCTAAATAAGGTACTGTTAAAAAAGGACGCTCTATTAAACTCAACTTTTCCATGGGACGTTCGTTCTCCGAATTTATTACTAACATAGAATCCACATCAACCAGGTTACCATTAATGCCAACCCCATTCTTTGTTCCACTAAACATTACGGTTGGCATTTGAGTAGCAAATTGGACATGACTATCTGATGTTGTTTCGCTAAAATAGTTAGATAATGTCCAATTCGCAAAACGGGTATTGGAGACACTACGTTGTGTTTCGTCTATTGAATCTTGACCCAAGTGGCCCATATTATTAAACATATAATTACCAACGTATGCCATCTATTTATATTATAGTAAGAGAAGGAATTCTTAGAATAATAAAATATTATTAATTAATATTTTATTACTAAAATTATTCTTTCATTTTTTAATAATTTGTGTAATGCGACATGTTGCGTGCACAGGCAAAGTTATTCCCTTCTTTACATGAAATCATACTACCGTAACAAAATTCAGCAAATGCGCCCTGGTCATTAGGTATTGTTGTACCAGCGGTAGAATTAAACTGTCTTAATGATTGTTCAAATACTAATTGTTCTCCTAAATCTTTAAATAACTTATCAGCAATATCTGGTTGGTCAGGATTTTGGTCAACTACTAGTTGTTTTGCTTCTTGTAATATTTTTGCGTTTACATTTTTATTAAACGATGGAGGCGCTGGTTTTTTATTAGGATTATAATCATAATCAGTAATTAAAACATTAGAAAATGGATTACTGGAATCTGGCTCTTGGAACAAATCATTTCTAATAGGAATATTTTTACTGGCTAAATAGTCATAAGCTACTCCACTGCCAAATCCCTCTTTTTTACTGTTTACTTTATCTGTTTCAATCGTATGGTAATAATGCATTATAAAAACAGCACCTATTGTTATTAAACCTATTATTAAAATACGGATGTTTTTAGAAACTAAAAACCCTAAAATAGTTAGTAATATCACAGTTCTGGTAACCGCATTTAATTTTTGATTATAAGACATTGTATCTATTGGGAAAAATTCAAATATAAATTTTTGTTCAAATAGAATGTTCGGGTTCTCAGTCCAGAAGGGTATAATTCTTTTTTTTTTTTCATTTATATCAACATCATCTACAATTTGATTTGAAGATAAATCTGTAGCAAATATTTCTGATTTTAATGTTTTACTCATGATATTCTATATATAAGTTTAATATATATTTCTGTTACATTTGAATCGTATATTCATTTTTACTAAATAATATTTTACATTGGTAAATGCTTTTTTACACATCTTTCATCAATTTGAAGTGTGTCGCATTTAACATCATGAGGTACAATCTTAATAATACATTTTGATTTTTCACCATAAAGTGGTACGGTACATCCTTTTTCATTCATAATAGATACATTTTTAGAAAATCTTACTTTTTTTGCGGTTTTGTTTTTAAGAGACTTGAAAGACTTGAAAGACGTTATAGATTTGGCACATCGTGCCCGAAAATGTTCATAACGTTCTCTAACCTGGTCATAGGTGAGATTTGATTTTTTACCCAACATAGTATTTATTATTTCATGTAAATCATAAATATATTTAGAAAAGGTATCTCTTGATTCCATTTCTTTATTAGTTAACGGTAATTTTTTAAAATTTTTAATCAGGTTTTTACGACATTTCCCACATGGCAATACGTTTTTCAAATTTAATATAAATTCTTTATAATGTTTTTTATCATTTGATGTAGGTTTTATTGGATAATTAAAACTCATAGTATGCATATAGTGCCACAGTGCTGGACCCCAAACACTTGTAAGCATACCATCATTACTATTATAATCATCCTTTGAATAAACCATATAATCATTATTTTTTCTGGTTTTATTGTTTGTCATCGTGCAAATATTACTTAGTCTTTATATAATAAACATAAAATAATATTCCACTAAATTTATTTAGCATATTCGCTAATTATAAGAATTAAAAATATATTAATATTATATACATATGGCTAATATAATTGAGGTTTTATCTAAACTTATTCGTCCTTATTATTATCGCATACTTGTCTTAGTGTTTATTATATTATTTTCGGTAGTTGGATATTATGGCTACAATAGAATTATGGCAAATCAGAAAAATAAACTAACTGACGTAGCTAACGCAAATCGTAGAGGACAAGAGGTAATAGTGTATTTCTTCCATGTAGATTGGTGTCCTCACTGCAAAAAAGCTCTTCCCGAATGGAATAATTTTGTTTCCAAGTATGATAAAAAAGAAATTAATGGTTACATAATAAAATGCTCAGATATTGACTGTACAACTGAAACTAGTGATATCACTGAGTACATTAATACATACAAAATAAATTCTTATCCTACTATAAAACTAATTAAAGGTTCAGACATAATAGATTTTGACTCTAAAATTAGCAGTAGTTCTTTGGAAAAATTTGTTAATACTATGTTAAATTAAATGAAACATCGTTGGACAAAGTAGAGGGAAACCGTAGGTTTCCCCCTAACCCCCTTCCTTTTTCTTTGAACGTTGTTTATAAAAATAATAAAGGTATACTGCAGTAAAAAAAGTATTTATAGTTTATTGATAATTTATTAATATAAATTCCAGTAACCTACCGTTTTCAGCTAGGACAAAGGAGGAACTTGGAGACTCAAAAAATGATTTATTCCAATATTGATTAATTTTTCTCTTTCTTCGTAACTTGTAATAAAACAATACATGTTATAAACGGTCGGTGGGTCCGATTCTATAATATATTCGTTTTTTATTTGAATCCTGGTTTTTGATAAAAATAAATTCTTAGAACATTTGTTTACTAACAACATTAAATAATCAATTAATGAAGATGTTTCACAGAATATCTCTTTATTTAGTTTTTTATTAATTCTGCAAATACCTAATATTTCATTTGGGTCTGCACCGTCTTTTATACAATATTCTAATGGATAATTTGTTATTAATCCCCCATCACAATATGATTTATCCTCTTTAATAAAAGGTGAATACATTACAGGTAGACATGATGAACAATAAATTGCATCAATTAGTCTCCAATCGGGATAAGTTTTATAACAAAAGTCTACTATTTTAAATGAATTAATTTCAGTAGCAAAAATATGTAATTCTATCTTGGTTAGTTCATAAAATTCTTTCATTGTTATATCTATGGAAATATCTTTCCCATTAAATAATGGTAAAAATGTTTCTTCCATTTCTTTAATATTAAACATACCACGTTTTTGATAAGAATCTATCACTGAATACATTGTAAATTTGTATACTTGGTGCCATGGTCTTTTAATTAAATAATTATCTATGGTAAGCCAATCATAGTTTAAGCATAAAATTACAATTAATATCGCACCAATTGATGTACCATACATAGTTTCAATATCTTCTGATTTCCATAAACCTTTACGATTTGTTTCTTTTAAAATCCCATAGTATGAAAACCCTGCGGCTCCACCACCAGATATTACCAAATGTTTTATTTTAGATGGAGATTCTACATCTTTATTGTTTTCCTCGTTCTCCATTAATTATTTTAAATAATCGGATTTTTTCTATATTTTTTTTCTTCTATTACAATATTATAATATGTCTTGTTTTTTAACAGTAGATGATGAAGAAACCATTGGAAAAATTAGCATAGATGATTTATATCAACGCAAACAACAAAAGGATTTGAAGCAACTATCTATTTTTAATAAAATACTAAATCGTGTGCATAAACGTATTCAGTTTACCTCAAAGAATAAAATTGCTGATAAACATATTTGGTTCACCGTTCCAGAATATATATTTGGAGAACCTATCTATGACCAGGGTGATTGTATAGGATATTTAGTTAAAAATTTACAAGATAACGGATTTGATGTTCGATATGTTCATCCAAATACCCTTTTTGTTTCATGGGCGAATTGGGTTCCTGCTTACGTAAGAAGTGAAATTAAGAAAAAGACTGGTAAAATAATTGACGAAAAAGGTAATATTATAGAGAAAGAGGGAGAACTTGATGATAATGACCCTAATTCTAAGTTAATGAATGATAAGAATAATATGAACGGACAAAAAGGAAAGAAGGAATATACACCTATTAATCAATACAAACCTACCGGTAATTTGGTATATAATCCCGAGATGTTTGAAAAATTGGAGAAGAAGGTTAACTTATAAAAAATTGAATAACTCAACTACGATAACATGCTATCTAGACTTGAGTAGCTTAGAAAAGATTTTCCAAAAATGAGTAAAGTTGGTGATATTGACGAACCCGGATTTGTCAGAGGGCTTTTCCGCAAAGGATTTACACCTGAAAAATGCTTATCAGAATTATTACAAAATACTTTTGACGCGGGAGCCGTAGATTGTAAATTTATGATAACCACGTCAACTATTAGTATAATTGATGATGGTGTCGGTATGAACGAATACAAATTAGGAAAAATGTTTAGTATGTTTCATGAAAACCATAAAGATGATTACTCTATGGGAGTTTCCGGTGTTGGTGCTAAACCCGCTACTGCAATTTTATCTTCTTCTGACGGAACCATAATCAATACTAGTAGTGTAATTATTTATACTCACACAGAAAATGAAAAATACTTTAAAGCGACCGTCCCTTGGAATGAAATTACGGAACAATTGAGATACATAGGTATGATTAAGATTGAAGAAATGGACCATTCAGAAATTCAATGCTTCTGTGCTGACAGGTCACACCATAAAACTGGTACAACAATCGTATTCAGATATAATGAGCCCTTGCATCATATTATTGAGTTACAATTCAATGAAGATTCAAAAAAAATGAAATTAGATGATAAGTGGGGATTTATTTTTGGAAAGGGTGAGCTAAATATTTCATATGAATATAATGAAACATTTTACCCTAGTTTACCTATGTATGATTATTTTAAGGATGAACGTCCATATTACTATACCGATATAGATACTGAGGCTATTCTATATTACAAAGATAAAGATAATAATGATCGCTTCTTATGGCAAGCGGAATTGGGCGGTGACTATTATGAGTTTAGTAAGCATGGTAAAGGCTACAGCTGGGATTTGTCAATATTGTCACCTTCTGAGAAAACACGAATTCGTAATTGGAAATTTTGTGGACGCTTTGAAGTTCAGATTGGTATGAGAAAAAATAAGTATTTATTTAATGAAGATGATGTATCTATGACTCTTAATCCATTTGAAACACAACACTCTACTTTATGTGATTATGATGCATTGTTTATGACATACAATAATGGTAACAAGGATTTTGTCAAGAGTCAATTAAGTAAAGTTCCTATTGTAAGAAACGGACAGGTTGTAACACGGATTGATATTGATGGAAATAAGGCGTCTTCCGCAAGAGCTAGTGCAGAAAACAGTATTCGTATTATAGACCTACGTTGCGAGATATCATATAGAACGACTTCGGCACAGGATAATCCGCTGGATATTTGTATGGGTATTCAAGAGAATAAAAACCAACACAGTAGAATTATACCAGTTCCTCTTTCAAGATTATTGGCTGAATTGAAAATGCGGAAATTTTGTAAAATTAAAGAGTATTTTACAAGAAAAATAGATGAATATAAACAGAGTTTATATACTAATTCTACTGTGGAACCAGTTGTAGTTGCATCAGAACCAGTTACATCAGAACCAGTTGTAGTTGCATCAGAACCAGTTACATCAGAACCAGTTGTAGTTGCATCAGAACCAGTTACATCAGAACCAGTTGTAGTTGCATCAGAACCAGTTACATCAGAACCAGTTGTAGTTGCATCAGAACCAGTTACACTCGTTACTACAACATATAATAATGTTGAGGATACAGAAACATCATCTTTATCCGATAACGAACAACATAGAGATTTATTGCAAACTAGTGACACAGAAGATAATTCTAGTACAACCAACGAAATTGAAGAATACATACTTGGTTCTGATTTAATAACGTTACTCCAAAATGTTTTGGAAAGTATAGATGAAAACACTCAATATAATGGTAAGTATATTGACTTATTCGATATAATACAGAGTATGTAAGATACACCCTTTAATACTAATCCTTTTTTTTACAGCTTTCAAAAAATTGATTTAATTAATGAGATAAATACTATTTAATAAGAGATATAAATAATGATTTCAGAAGAAAAATTTTGTATTACTGTAAAACGTCCAAAAAATGTTTCTACTTCAAATATAAAAATGTCAGATTCGGATAACGCTAGTATGATATTTGTAGAAAGAGATAAACAAAAGAATCATTCAAAAACAAAAAAAAAGAAGGTAGAAATGTCTAATAATGATAAATCTAAACTATGGGATATATTTGATACTGATAAGCGAGAGATAGATCGTACAGACCCTTCTAATATTGAATGTGTATTTATAGAACCAAAAGAATTAGACTTATGTAATCTATGTAGTTCATCGTTAATGATAATGGAGAACGGATTCCCTACTTGTATAAATACTGAATGTGGTCTTATTTATAAAGATACTTTGGATTACTCTCCTGAATGGAGATTTTACGGTGCGGATGATAAAAATGCCAACGACCCTACCCGATGCGGTAACGCAATTAATCCTCTTTTAGTAGAATCATCCTTCGGTTGTAAAGTATTATGTAATACGAAATCATCCTATGAAATGAAGAAAATTCGTAAATGGACTGAATGGCAGTCTATGCCTCATCGTGAAAAAGCACTTTATGACGAGTTTCAATTTATTACTATTATGGCACAGAATTCGGGAATGCCCAGAATATTTATTGATAATGCCATGATAATTCATAAAGATATTTCGGAACAGAAAATGTTTAGGGGAATAAATCGTGATGGAATTAAAGCCGCTTCTATTTATATTTCATGTAGACTAAACGGTTGCCCAAGAACCGCGCATGAAATCGCCGAAATATTTAAGTTAGATAAAACTAGTGCTACCACTGGTTGTTCTATGGCGGTTAATATTTTGCATAATATTGAACGTAACATTGAACCTTCTCAACAAACTGATTTATGTGTTACTTTACCTAGTTCATTTATTGAGCGATATTGTAGTCGTCTTAATTTTAGTCAAGAGCTTACTATGTTATCTAAGTTTATTGCTAACAAAATAGAGAAAAATAATATTATAAATGATAATATACCACATGCGATTGCTGCCGGAATAGTTTATTTTGTAGCATATAATTGTCAGTTAAATATCAATAAACAAGAAATTAAAACCGTTTGTGGGGTTAGTGAAGTAACAATTAATAAATGCTTTAAAAAACTAGAACTTCTTAGAGATACTCTAATACCATCTGCTATTTTAAAAAAATACACGTAGGTGTTTTAGTTATTTTAGGAAATTTTATGAGATTATAATATATATTTTTTTAATGGACCAACAACCAGAAAAAGAAGACGAAGTTGTTGTTGTTGAACAAGTTGTTGATGAGGAGAGAGCTGCCGTAGAGAAGGCTGCTGCTGAGAAAGCTGCTGCGGAAAAGGCTGCTCAAGAGAAAGCTGCCGCAGAGAAAGCAGCTCAGGAGAAGGCTGCTCAGGAGAAGGCTGCTGCGGAAAAGGCTGCTCAGGAGAAAGCTGCTGCGGAAAAGGCTGCTCAGGAGAAAGCTGCTGCAGAGAAGTCTGCTGCAGAGAAGGCTGCTCAGGAGAAAGCTGCTGCAGAGAAGGCTGCTCAAGAGAAAGCTGCTGCGGAAAAGGCTGCTCAAGAGAAGGCTGCTCAGGAGAAAGCTGCTGCTGAGGCTGCTAGAGTTGCTGCGGAGGAAGCTGCTAGAGTTGCTGCTGCGGAGGAAGCTGCTAGAGTTGCTGCGGAGGAAGCTGCTAGAGTTGCTGCTGCTGAGGCTGCTAGAGTTGCTGCGGAGGAAGCTGCTAGAATTGCTGCTGAGGAGGCTGCTAGAATTGCTGCTGCTGAGGCTGCTAGAATTGCTGCTGCTGAGGCTGCTAGAATTGCTGCTGCTGAGGCTGCTAGAATTGCTGCTGCTGAGGCTGCTAGAATTGCTGCTGAGGAGGCTGCTAGAATTGCTGCTGCTGAGGCTGCTAGAATTGCTGCTGCGGAGGAAGCTGCTAGAGTTGCTGCTGCTGAGGCTGCTAGAGTTGCTGCTGCTGAGGCTGCTAGAGTTGCTGCGGAGGAGGCTGCTAGAGTTGCTGCTGCGGAGGCTGCTAGAGTTGCTGCTGAGGAGGCTGCTAGAGTTGCTGCTGCGGAGGCTGCTAGAATTGCTGCTGAGGAGGCCGCCAAAAATGCTGCTGCGGAGGAAGCCGCTGCTGCGGAAGTTGCTAGAATTGCTGCTGCAGAGGAACAAACTGCTCAAGAGAAGGCTGCTGCTGAGCGTATTGAATTAGACAATAGTTCTATAAAAACAGTGAAAGAGTTAATAGAAACATTTGAGCAAAAATCATCAAACAACAATATAACTATTGAGGTTGTTCCAAATGAGGTTGTTCCAAATGAGATTGTTCCAAAAATCATCTTTATTGTACCATATAGACATCGTCAAGAACAAAAACAAGTCTTTGATAATGTTATGCCAACTATATTAGAAGATATTCCCTCCCAAGATTACAAAATTTATTTTATTCAACAATGTGATGTTCGGGATTTTAATCGTGGTGCTATGAAAAATATTGGATTTTTAGCTATGAAAAACAGATATCCGAATGATTATCAAACCATAACCTTTGTTTTTAATGACGTAGATACAATGCCCCGTACAAAGAATCTTATAGATTATAATACTGAATCAGGAAAAATTAAACATTTCTATGGTCACGAAAACAATCTTGGCGGAATTATTTCTATCAAAGGTGCGGATTTTGAAAAATTAAATGGTTATCCTAATTTTTGGTCATGGGGATACGAAGATAATATGTTACAATTTAGAACTCTTAATGCGGGTTTTAGTATAGATAGAAGCCAATTCTTCAAAATTGGTGACCCTAATATTTTACAATTAAATGAGAATATTAACAGAATTGTAAATCGTGATGAATTTGCCAGATATATAAATAACACCCAAGAAGGGTTCTCTTCTATTCGTGATTTAGTATACTCATTTGATGAAGAAAATAGATTTGTACATGTAACCAATTTTGTAACTGATGTACCAAACAATCCATCCAAAAACCAATTACATGATTTAAGAAAGGGAAATGTACCTTTTACTACGAATCCGATTCAACCACGCAGAGGTCGTAGAGTATCAATGATGGGATTACACATGTAAATAGTTTTCATTTACTTCAATTAATTTATAAGTAATTCCGACTTCATCATAGGTTTCCCAAATACCAGAAATTTTAATAATATATTGAACATTTGATTTTTTAATATCATTTGAACTAAATTCTTTGTATAATTTCATACTTCCCGAATACATCTGCCTAGATAAATAATTTACTATTTTACCTTTGCATCTATACGTGTTTTTATAATATTCTATAATTCTGGCTTCAAGTTTGGCAAATTCTTGTATGATAATATTGTTATTATTTTGATAAGGGTTTAACTTTAACAAATTTTTATTCGCATTCTTTTCTATTGAAGATACTTCTATTGGGAATAAAATGTAAAGTCCATTCATTGTAAAAAAATCATTAGAATATAAAATCTTGGTAAAATTACCGTCTATGATAATATTCATTTTTTTATCAAGGAAAAAAATATTCAATATTGATACTTTTTGTAAATCTATACTAATATTCATTGGTAATAACTTATTGTTATCATTATTTGAATTATTATATTTATCTTGTTTTTATTGATAAATATAATTACATAATTACATGATTGATTACATGGTAGGTTACTGGAATTTATATTAATAAATTATTAATAAACTACAAATACTTTTTTACTGCAGTATACCTTTATTATTTTTATAAATAATGTTCAAAGAAAAAGGAAGGGGGTAAGGGGGAAACCTACGGTTTCCCTCTATTACATATTTGGAGTGGTCATCGTAGTAAATTGTGTTTGTAGTGCATTTAAACTATTATAGAATGAATTTACTTGGGCTGTTGTTAATGTGATGGTATCTCCTGATGATATAGTGTTACCACTTGTCTTAGTATTACCAGACATTGTTGATGATGGTGTCATTCCTTCACTAAAACTTTCAAATCCTTGTTGTGAAATGAAAAACAATGTAATAATAATTACGTAAAATAACAATATTACCAACAATACATAATTTTTAAAATTAGGAGAAAATTGCATTTAATAATATAATATAATATAGTATATTATTATAAAATGACTCAATTTTTAAATACGAAAAAAAATTACCTAAGTAATTTAAATCCAGTAACATCCTGGAAAGGGAAAACATTTACGCAAATTACATCCTTCATAAAAAACAATCCTGGAAATACAGTAGGAAACCCGATAAAAACTGCGCTTTATCAAAAAGGTAAAAAAGTTGGCACAGTTAGTTTTCAACCCAATTTATTTTTGCCTAATTCTCTAAAAATATATCGGAGAGAAATAGCAAACACCATTGATAGAACTAGTTGTTATCCGAGAACATCTTCCAGCATTAATGAGTTTGACCAACCCGGTGGTTCTATAGTAAATACTTCTTCTTCTAGTAATGGTTTAGTAAATACTTTGGACAATATATTACCAAATAATAAATGTGAGGAACCAGGAAGTTGTTCTACATTTTTATCGCCTAGTGAGAACGCTAAACGTCGTTGCCGAAGTAGCGGGATTATTTCTAAAAAGAATAATTCTTCAAATAACTATGCTACCTATTATACAAATGCGAATCAATATTTAGTAAGCAGAAATAAAACATTTTTACAAAATCAATATAACTTTATACGTACAGGAGACGCGGGTTTGAAACCTGGGCCTGGTTTAGCGGCTTATAACATATATTCACCTAATGGGTTACCTATTTGTTCTAAATATGTTATCGCAACTGACAGTAGTTTCAGCTATCAATGGATAGATGGGCAATATTATAATGTTTCAGTTCCGAAAAAAACCGATGGATATACGGCAAATGATTTTAATAGTGTCTTACAATTTGCTATGGCTCAAAATTTTCATTTTTTAATAGATAATACTACTGGTGCTAAAGTATTTTTACTTGCAATCGTATTTAACAATTATAATAATGTTTTTGAATTTCAATGCAAAGCCTATGACGCAATTAATTTCCCAGCTAGCAATTATTCATCTGATATTAGGGCTAGTCAAAATTGGACATTGCATAATATTGGAACCGGTATATCCCCACCAGTAAGAGGTCCAGGCACATCCTTAATCCCAGGTTTTAAATTTACAAATACTATATTAGCCCCTGTTTTGGGTCTAGACCCCACTACATTTCCATTGCTTATACCTTCGCAAAAGATTACTAGTTCAAATATTAACACAGGTGTTAATACACAGACTTATTCTGGGAATCAGTTAGTCACATCTACAACAACTCCATCATTACAATTTATTTATAAACAAATCTATTATAAGCCTAATAATTCTCAGTTTGCTCAACAGGGCGCTGTGTCTAGTAGCTCATTAATTAATCGTGTTAAATACGATACTATTAACACTGCTGCTTATAAAACCAGTGGTAATATATTCGGGAAAAATGCTACAACTACATATGGTGGAAGTATTTCTAGTGCCCTTTCATATGGGGTATCTGAAAATCCATATACTATGAAAAACAAAATTGGGTTCCCTAACAGGTCCTATCCTTCTTTTCTGCCAAATTCAAATATTCAACGAAATTGTATGGAAACATCTACAGCTGGTGGTGTAAAATTTAAGGTTTAATAATTGTTTGATAAATCGTCATTTGGATTTGATAAAAAAATATTAGATGTTACTGTGGATTGAATATACGGAATATCATGTTTTATACACCATAATACACACTTCTGAATATTTATATTAATTAAATTGTCAATTTTATCCTGTTTGTTTTTATTATCAATCAATAATATAGTAAAATGAATATTTTCTATTTGTTGTTGACCGAAAACCGCATTATACTCTTCTATCTTTGATAAAAAACATATTGGTACTGGTATGTTTAAAAACCTATGAATAAATAATTCTGAACTAGACGAAAGCAACATTTTCTCAAACGCTTTTTGAATAAATGGCCCAAAATTCTCAAACGGTATATTTGTGAAACCTTTACATACTACATATTTTTCCGAATTCGCATATCTACTTGTTTGTGGTTTTACAATATATACTTTATCATAAAATGATGATAATATATATAATATATCAACACTGTGCTGCATAAATGTATCAAATAATTTTATAATAAAACATCCACCTCTTTTTTGCATTGAAATTGCATATATTATTTGAGCGAATAATAATCGTGTTATATTTATTTCCTGACTATTAAAATCTAGTGAAAAATCAAATCCTCCGTCGCCTGTTATTAGGTCCATTGAAGAGCCATATTTCTCTCTACAATAGTTGTAGTTCTCTAATGATAAAATATTACCGGTATTATCACTACCTTTCTCTATAAAAACATTTGGATTTTGTCTTAAAAAAGTATCGGTCTTTTTCCAACCTGGTATATTTGGGTCATTGTTGTCATCTATTATTGTCATCCCTACATATTTATCATGTTGGCAATTCCTGAGTCCGACTAAAGCCTCTATAAATCCACCGGGACCTTCAGCTAGGTGAAAACTTTTCATCGGTCTTGAATCAAAATGTAAATCAAAAATATGTATCATTTCTATCATTTTAAAATAAGAACGTGATATCGGCTTATATTTTGCAACACATTTTTTCTTAAAAGAAATAGCTGTATGTATGTATTCATATGGATTGGTATATTTTTTAAATATATCCCAATCTTTTTCTCTGGTATCTATTTTCTCTTTCATATTGTATAAATAACTGGATAATGAATTAGAAATAATCGGTACCGGTATTTCTTCTTTCTCTGTACAGTCTATGTATTTATGTATTAAATAACTTGTTCTTGGTAATAAATAATATGTCATATTGGATATATTATTTGGAAAATTGTGTTTATATTATTATTATGTTATGAAATAATTAACAATTAATGATATTTTTTTCTATTTTTAATCAACTTTTACGTTGGTTTTTTAATTTGAATCTTTATTTTTTCTGTTCCAATACTAACTTCGGGTACTTTCTTTAAAACCAATCGCTTAGTCTTTTTTGTGACAGGTTCAGATTCTGGCTCTGGTTCTTCTTTACCCTCTACCATTTTTTCTATTTCTTTTACTGCATCTTCTCCGTACTTATCCTCAAATTCTCTTTCCTTTAGTATAACATGCGCCATCTTTTTTACATCCACATCTCTCACCTTTTTATAAGCAAAATAACGATTCATGAAGGAAATTCGCTTCTCTTCCGGTGTCAAGTACATGGCTTTTCTATAATTAGCCGCATTCTTAGGATTTGCTTTTAATTCTATTTCCATAAGATTAAAAAGCTCCGAAAACATACCCGAGCCATTCGGTAAATTCTTATATTTGGCTTCGTCTTTCGTTACCAATACGAAACCATAATCTTCCATTACTCTAGTAAAATAATCAAAGTTTACCAAGTATTCTCGGAAATATTGATTAATACTTTCTTGGAATACATTAATTGAATAACCTAAGCTCATATCTTCATCTGGAAATCCGGTTTGGTCATACATTTTAATTATTTCATAAATCTTACGTCCTTCTTTCATAATCGTAACTCCCTCTTCATTTTTCACATTCTTTAATAAGTTGAATACCGTTTTCCCATCATAACATGTCCCGACAAAATATCCATTTATTTTGGTACATTCGGCAATATTACGTAAAAGTTGATGAAAGGTTTCCTTATTCTTAAAGAAATAATGCATAGCAAACTGACACGATGTGATATTAAATCCATTTTCGGCAACACCATACTGATTGTATACTCCTTTTCCGAGAATCGCCATATCTTTCGGTCCTTGTCCAAATACGGCTTTGGCAATCTGTTTATCTTTTTCTGTGGCAAACGCTTGTCCGCTACGAATATTCAATCCACTATCGCCATTTACAAAAAGGGCTTTAGGAATATTACTACTCTTTTTTACTTCATTTAAATATCTTGCGCATGCACCATCTATTTGATTATGAATATTATCCTTAGAAACATCTGTACCAAAAACGAAAGATAATTTTGCGGATATCCATTTCTTTAAATCACCAGCCTTTCCGACCGCGATATCTATTAAGGTGTCACCTCTACGCGATACACCTTGAATGAGATTCCTCTTTACATATAAATTATGGAAATCACGTAATGCCTGTGTGCTTGTTTCTTCATTTGAACGAGCATAATATACTTCATCGTCACCTGTACTTTCCGGTATATCATTTCCACTACATATCATATCTTCCGTAATAGGATGATGGATAGAATACCAATTATTATTCGCTACTTTGTAGGCATTACCAAAATTATTCTTTCTAGAACGTAATTGTGCGGTTTTATCGTAACGTACACGAATAGGTACCCATTTCCAACCATCCTTGTTTTCTGGTACATATTTGAATTCTACTATCATATCGTCTTCAAAATAGTCGCCTTCTTCTGTTCTCATGAAAAGTTTGGTTCCATCCTCTTCTAACATCATATTGCAGAAACAGGCGTTTTGGTCATATGGATTTGTCGGCACGAACGGTACCGGTCTATATTTGTTTTCATTATCGGAACTTGATTGTGAAGGTAAATTATCATTTATTAAATCTTGGAATGGATTAATATATCCGTCTGTTCTGGGGTCAAATCCCACATGAAGCACTAATGTTTTATACTGTAATACTTCTTGTAATCCTTGCATATTTCGGCCATCTTGGAAAATATGGTGTATTTCTTCTTTTCCAGTATCGTCTTTCTTTATAGAAACTAAGAAATCAATCGTATTAAATTGTGGGGGTTTCCATTTAAATGAATATGCCCATGTTATTTTAGATAATTTCCCTGCTGGACCTCCTACTCTATTACCACCTACGGCTAAGTTAGATGGTGTAAAGATAAGACCATCCGTATTATATTCATAAGTTCCGTCTTTGATATCAGAGAGAATACTGAGACAGCCATCAAATATTGTTGCAGATTCACTCGTGGCCTTGAATGTTTTACACTTTACAATAAATTCGGCGGCTTGTTTATTATCTTTGGCTACTACCTCTTTACCCGATGCTTCTACCGCCTCTAAAATGGAGATTGGTTTTAATAAATCAATAAACTGGTTCAATAAGAACAAACGATATTTTGAATCGTCCACTGTTTTATCTTTATCTTTATCTGTCTCTACCTCATCATACTCTTTTATAAAAGGAAACTCTCTTACTGACTTTTTATTGACAAAATAAATATCAAATGCGGCATATAAATTTATGTATTCCCCCTTTTTGTTATATTTAATATGCTCTCCGTCTATCATACTATTGAATATCGTCTTCTCAGCGGTTTTTGTCCCTGTAAATATAACTGTCATATTAGTATCAATCATATAAATCTTACCCTCATCAGAAATGTATAATATTTTACGGTCACCATCGGCTTTGTCTGTTACTGTAAAGTGCTGTCTTACATTAGGAACCAAGGAAGATTCGGTCGGTGGTACTATGTTATCTAATTGTAATGTATACGATGACGGACCAATAAAATCAGACGGATATATACGACGTTGTTCTAACTTTTCTCCCTGAATTATCTTCATGTATTCTTTTAACACATTTTCTTGTTCCACATATGAAATAGGAAACCTGGTCCCTTGTAAACCACTTAAGACAATCCGAATGGTTTTTCGTAGTGCATTCATTAATTTCGCGACTGTATTATATTCGGTACCTGCCCCTACTTTGGCATTATCTACCTCTAACTCTATCTCATATTGTTCAATATTATTTAGAACCCCGGCCTCTTGGATAGTGTATTGAGGTAAAGGAATTTTATTCTCGGTTTTGGCAGAGGATTTTACAATGCTTAAATCGGCAAATATTGGTAATTCATCATGGTGAAATCTTACACGATTCATACTACGAAATAATTTCTTTGAATCCATCCATTTTGACATTATATTACGGGCCACATCGGATTGTGTATTATAATCTTGCTCTGTTTGAAAAGATACACGGAAATTAAAATCATCCATATCTAAACGGTTAATAAAACTACCATCCTTTTTCATTGCCGTCATTTTTCTAGTAAATTTTACTTTGTTAAATAGACTTGATGGCATATTTATTACACTTTGTATGCTATTTGTGCGGCAATATTCTTGGATTAAATCGGTTCCTACTAATTCGCCACGAATAGACATCTTGGTCTTTCCAGTTCTAGGGTCTACTGTTTCGGGAATAATTCTAAGAATCTGTATACCATCTGGATTTTGGGTTTTGAATCCACATGAATAAAGCTGTTTTACTACATTGTCGTAATCTATTTTAGAAATTGGGCGGGAGACTCTAGTATTTGTTCCGAACCGTACTTCTAATTCGTTATTTTTGCTATGACTACGAATGACAGGGTTACTTTCTAAATATTCTTTTACAATGTTTTCAAATTCTTTGGTCTTTTGCTTTATAGACTTTGACTCTTTGTCATCTTTACTTGCCATAATATATTATTAGTATATAGTAATTATATATTATATTGTTTTTTGTATTCTTAAATTTCAATTTTTTGAGGGGACCCTCAATGGCACTAAGTGACATGAAGTTGGAGAACGGTTATCCCTCTACCCCTTACTCAATTAAACTGGCATGCCTCTGTTATCTCTTGATACAAATCCGTCTTTTTATATTTCTTTCCACTCTCAAAAAGTCCCATCTTCTTCGCTAATGTTTCTAATTCCTCTACTTTGTAATTAGAAATTGCCTTCAATGGTTTTAAATAACTATCTAAACAAATGGTTTTATTCTTCAAATCGTCTACCTGGTCCTTTGTTAATGGTTCAGTTTTCAAAGAATACTTACCATATGTATCTTTATAAATAACATACGTCGGTAATTGATTCTCTACATCTTTGTTAGAGATAAATTCCAGCATCAATAGTTTGGTAGAATTAACCATAATTAGATTTATATTGTAATATACTAATATCGCTAACAAACTATTCATACTGGTATCTTTTTGACTCGTTAATAATTCTGATAATATTTCTTGTACGGCTATCTTTGTAATTTTATAATTGGTGCTTTTCATTTTATGTGGATTACTAGTAATAAAATACCCTATTTTTTTCTTAATTTCTAATTCTTTTACACCGTAATTCCGGTCTACTTCTATATATTCATCATATCCATAATGAATTATAAACAGACACCAAAATAGTGTGTCGTTTTGCTTTGGGGATATTAATTCTTCAGATATAACAGGTCCCTTGGCCGGTTCAGTAATTACGAGAACATTTTCAATGGTTTCAATGGTTTTTATGTTCTCTATTTGTAATGGTGCAACGATGTTTTTTACGTAAAATTTTGACTTAAGCATTATCATTGTCTGATTTATCTTGGTAAACATGAAAGTTTGTAGAACATTTAATACATTTGCTATGTTTAAATTTTCTCTTTTGATGAAAAATATGGAATTTAAAAACGATGACATTACTTACTTAAAGAGCTATATAATACCGTGGGGTTGTCTTTATTTTCTTTTTCAATAAAGAATGCATTCTTAAATTCTTCTTTTTGATATTCCATTGTTTCTAATGATACTTCTTGGTCTTTTATGTAAGATACATATTCTTCTAATTCACCTAATGTTTCTTCTGGTAAAAATGACATGTTTATGTAACATCCACTTTTGTTCTCGTTTATTTTGGTAAGTTTTTTGGAAAGGATTTTTAATATCTCTATTTGGTGGTATTTTGTCATGGTCTCTATCGCATTTTTTAGTTTTTCCAATTTTTCGCTTTTATCCATTTCATTATGTATTTGTTATAATTTTATATCGTTTTTGATTGGCAATAATATTTCTATCTACTCTAGAGGGAAACCGTAGGTTTCCCCCTACCCCCCTTCCTTTTTCTTTGAACATTATTTACACCGATGAAGATTTAAAATGGTATAGTTTATTTTTTGGATTTTATTGATTTCTTTGATTTCTTTGATTTCTTTCCTCCTTTCTTCATTGCCCTTTTGGATTTGGACATTCGTTTTTTACCACCTATTACCGTTTCTTTTGCTGTTGCTGGTACTGGTGCAGTTACTGGTTTATTTGATTGTTCTACTGTTTTTGTTTGTGGTTTTAAAAATGATGGTATAAATGATGAAAATCTTGAAAGAAGACTAGGAGGTTCTGCAGTTTGAGTAGGTTCAATACTAGAATTAGACATAATATATATATATAACAATATTTTTTAACTTTGTCTAAAAGTTCTTTTTTATAGATTTAGACGTTTAAAACGCGGATTTTAAAAAATTATTTATGTAATTAGAAAATTCATTAATTCCAAAATTAGTATAATGTCCTAAATCACTTGACATAATCTCATCTTGAGTAAAATTAGATAATATAATTGTAGGATTAATAAAGTGAATATCATATTTTTTACAAATACAATTCAATAAATTTATCAAATGATTTCTTGAATTTATATGTTCGCCATTTAATTTTGAATTATAATGCGAAACTATAATAATTTTTTTAGGATATAACATTTTTTGTATTTCTAAAATATCATTTTCTATTTCTTCATCACTTTGTTTTTCAATTATAAAATTATTTAAAATTTCCTGAGGAGTTTCCTTATTACTGTCACTAAATCTTTTATCTACACATAAATGATGCAAATAAAAATCATTATGGATATATTTTTTATTAGAACATATTTCTATGATAAAAATATCAGTATCAATAAAAAGTTTATTATATGTATCATTATAATCTATAAATCCATTACAACATATAGCAGTTCTAAAACATAATTTATTGTATGGATTGGGAATACTTAATTCACCTTTTAAAAAATTAATAAATTGTATAACTTCTTTTGTTGAATGAGTATAACTAATAAGATTATTTAAATTATTATTATTATAAATATTATTCAATCTACAAGTTCCAAATAAAGTTACCGACATCTATATTATATATTATTTTTTATTTACCTAATAATATATAGAATTATTATCAAACATAAAAGTGAAGTAGAGGGAAACCTGCGGTTCCCCCCCCCTAAACCCCTTCCTTTTTATTTAAATATTATTTATAAAAATAATAATTAAGGTATACTGCAGTACAGTATTATTATTTTTTAACCTTGTCTAAAACAACCTCTTTGAGAACATTCCGTATGATTTTTTCCTCCATTTTCTCTTGTTCATCTTCAAATTCAGACCCCAGAGAACTTAACGAAATCTGCATAAATTGTTGATTCTCCGGGGTATCTAATTTCCTAAATTCAGGGTTCTGCTCTTGCCATTCCGGAAGCATATGTAGATTCTTTCTAGCAATTTGTTTGAGAACATTTCTTAATTTGGTTTTCTCCGCATTCTCCTTTTCCCATGAATCCTGGTCTTTTATGTATACGGTTTCTCGTTTTATATCTGTGCAATGGAATGGACGCATCGTAATATCTAAATCTTTCAATGCCTTTACAAAAATCCGGCTTATCCCCTGTGTATATCCTAATTTTCCAGTTTCCTCAATATCTTTAACTGTTAATTTTAAAGATTCTATAAAATCTACTATATTCAATGCATTCTTGCAGTCTTCATTTAAAAACATATTTAAATTAAATTGATTATTTGTGATATTATTAGTCGTATTAATTACCGTATTTTGTTTGGAGAACTGCATTAATTTGTTTTGTAATTCTTTATTCTGCTCTAATAATGAATTTTGAATTTCCTTGTTTTGTTTTAATAATTCAATTACTATGTCTGTATTAGACAATTTCGCATTTGTTTCTGTAACGTTTGGAGAACCTACTACGTTTGGAGAACCTACAACATCGGTTTTCTCATATATTATTTGGAATTGCTTATGCTTCTTGGTCTGATTATGCCTTTTAAAATCATATTTATTTTTAGTATTAAATTCACAGCAATCACAGTAATAAGAGGGACTAGTACTTTCTATATTTTCCTTAGCATCTTGTGCTAAATTTGTCAGTCGTTTATGTTTTGCAGTCAATAAATGTTTCTTATAATTAGTATAGTCACTCGTAGTATAGTCACAAATTATACAATTTTTTTCTATGGTAGATTTCATGCGTTTTTTTTGCGTTTTATATACCATTATTTAAGATAAAAATCGCCTAAAATATACTAGTCCCAAAAATGTCCGAAAAAGTTATGCAGCGCACATTTGCGATGATTTTTTCGGGATTTGCTGCACAATGCTGTAAAACAGGGTTTTTAAAAGACCTTTTGTTAATTTTATTTTGGAAAAAGTAAAATTGGACATTTATTTTTGTCCATTTTCAAAAACTTCCCCGATTTCTTTTCCTTGTTTTTTATTCACTATTTATCAAAAACTATTTAATTATTAAGTATTTTACTAGAAACTATGGATTTTTTGGAGAACAGGTTCTCTAAGTTGCCGAAAAAATTGAAAGGTTAGCGACCCGTTTTGATATTGGATAATTATTCACAATGAAATTTTATCGGAACATATTACTGTTTTCTGGTGTAGCAATGGTGTTCACAAACGGATACCTTTTTGTAAAGTATTTTTTGAAAGAACAATAAACAAAAAAATTGATACTTGATACCTCATGAAAAAATCCTGTAATTTAATAATAATGGATTTTGAAAGTTTGAAATCGGGACAGCGATACATGTTTTATTATAAAGAGAACACCAATAGACCTACTATGTTTAGGGCTACTTTCATTCATCTTTTTGAACATAATCAATATAAAACCTTAATTGTTAAAAAATATGAATCAAAAGTATGTTGTGCAGATACTGCTGAGACATGGTATATTGCTATGGAGTTAATGTCACATTATGAAAGGTTGTCGGATATTTTGGGAAAGGGTATTTTATGTGATGATGTATTGTCAGAAATAGATTGTTATTTTTAGGTGAAAAAATACAATACAATACAATAAAACATTACAATAAACCATTTTTTATTTAGTTACGGATTCAATAGTGTTTTTTGCAAAGTTTGTGTTTACATATATGGTTTTGATAAGGGTACGGCATAGGGCACATGGAGGGAACGGAAGAGAACTACGATCTATCTGCTCATATGTACACCCGATACAGAACTGATGTTTGCAAGCCGTTGTTGCGACAAAGTGGTAAGGGGTATCCTCATAACACATCGGGCAATTGATGGAGGAACAAGCGCTTTCTCCCGGCACACTTACCATAATATTCATGTTAGTCCTTGCTTCCCCCGGAGCCACAATGGCATTTAATTCCTTCTGGAGTCTTTTAATCACCCTATTGCTCTTCATGATACGTTCCTTCAACAACATCTTCTTTAACCGAAGATTCCTGTCGTAGTTTTCATTTAGCCACTGAATTAGCTCGGCCTTGAATGGCTCTACTGGTGGTTTTACTTGGAGTTTAAGTATAGAAGCATGCGTTCCCAACGTGGGTGCGCCCTCGGCAGGAGGGACACTTTTTCGCTTATAAATGCATGCGAAAATGAATTCCTCGTCGGTGAACCCATCAACAATTTTGTGGATGTCCTCTAAAGATTTATAGTTTATATCTCCGGATTTGGAACTGGTGGTGGGTTGGATACAGTTGTGAATCCGGGCATGGAGGTCTCTAATCTTGGGGCACTTAGTAGGGACACAATTATGGCCCTCCACACCGCAATATAAGCACGTTTGCGTAGCCATTGTTGTTGCTATTTCAATAAAGTAATCAATAAACACGAAAAATCAATTCAATTTTGTGTGGTTTTTCTGACAGAGAAAATTGATTTGAAATGAACATATTTATTATTTTCATACAATGTTTAACTTATGTTCTTCTAAGATAGCTCCATTTCCTTTAGAAACCTGCAATAAATGTAATAGTCAAAAAAGTCTTATAACTTTGAAATGTGGACATATTTATTGTGTAAAATGCTATAACAAGGGTAATTATGTTTGTAAACCATGTAGGAAAAAGAAATCAGCATGTTTTTGGTTTTATTAATAATAATATCAAAATGGTTTAAAGAATATACACTACTATATAGTGTCGGGGCGACCCGACAATCTTTGATGCACTTGTAACTCAGTTGGTTAGAGTGTCAGTCTTATACGCTGAAAGTCCTGGGTTCAAACCCCATCTAGTGCATCCCCTTTTTACAGTGATATTTTGATACAGGGAAAAAATTCACTAAAAACATTCTGCTTCGTTAGCTCAGTTGGTAGAGCATTTAGAATCAAATTTCTAGCTCAATTGGCTGTTAAAAAAAGTCACTGCATGTGTGCAGTGAAAATAATACAGTTACCAAAAGGCCGCTGGTTCAAAACCAGCACGAAGCGAAAAGGTTATTTCATGCTTGTTATGGAACAATCATGAAAAATACAGAATTTTTTCATGCAGAAAGATTGAGGCATAATTAAATAATTTTTACAAAAAGTATGTAAAATATTGTCTCTTTATAATTTATACTATGACAACATATTATGATGTTATCAATGCATTTAATTCTGAGAACTGTAAATTGTTAAATACAGAAGAAGAGTACAACTCAATAAAAACATTAATGAAAAACCCAAAATATAACTACATTGCCAGTTGCGGACATGAGCATAACGTATTTTTTAATGTATTTAAAAATAGAAAAACTGGTGTCTTATGTCCAAAGTGTGTCATTATCCGTAATAAAGAGAGAAAAAAAGAAAACGTTTCAGATGATAAAATAATAAATATAAGAACAGAATTTTCTTGTATTCAATATTTTATAAATTTATTAAACCAGAATTATCATGTTATTAAAGCATTTGACGGGTGCAAAACAGACATTATTTTAAAACCAAAAAACATATTGAAAGATGAGTGGATTGGAATACAAGTTAAATCTACTAATAAATCTATAAAAGGATACGGATTTCACATTGAAAATGATTATAGTGATTTTTTAATCCTTTGTATTTGTAATGAAAATAAAAGAATGTGGTTATTTCCATATCAAAATGTAGAAGGATTAATTAAAATCACTATAGGTAATAATGTATCAAAGTATAATATTTACGAAATATTTGAAAAATCTATTGAGAATTCTATTAAGAATTATTATAATATATTAAAGAAATTTACGTTTGATAAATTAAATAACCCTATTAACGTTTATCAACAAAGAGAACTAGAATATAGAAAACATCGTGAAATAAAAATAGACTTTTTAAATTTTAATTATGATGAAATGGAAGGAACTGTATATGATTTTAAAATAGATGAGCTTAAAATACAAGAAAAAATTGGGTGTAAACTGAAAACAGAGCAAATACATTTCGGCATTTGTAAAAGCTGTTATACGAAAAAACATGTACAATACAATATTGGAGATAATAACATATATTGGTTAAACATTGATGATAAAAAACACTTCTATGTTATTCCTGAATCTATCTTGGTCGAAAAGGGATTTATAGGAAATGCAGATAAAGATAGAATTCATTTAAAACTGCCATCTATTAAAAACCAGATAAAAAAAAAACATTGGGCAATTGAATTTATGTTTGATTATGAAAATATTGAAAAAGAAAAACTATTAAAAATAATAAAAAACGTTAAAAGATAAAAAATTGAAAATAACCTATAAAAAAGTTTTCAAGATATACAATCAACAATGGCAAGTGTTTTTGACGTTTTATTAGATTCGTTGCCGGGAGATATCAAGAAAGTGATATTCTATTTTATCATTCCGGAGCCATCTACCGTTCGGTTTTTAAAAAAACCTCTTAATTTCTATGCTGATTCTTGTAGTAATAAGTATGATGTGGCTTTTGTAAACAATAAAGTCATAAAAAACGAAAAGGGGGAATATCTTTCCAGAATTGCCAAAAAAAACGAGAAACATAGATATTATGCAACAAGAGAAATAGAGAGCGGTTATTGTAATGAATGTGGAAGCGAATCAGTTTACCGTTGTTGTAAAAACAGAAATATACGACATGATATTTATTATAACAATAAATATCTCGGAAAAGACCGCGATAGTGCATTTATTAAACTTATGTCAATCTGATATTATGACAAAAAAGAAAATATTACAAATGCATATAAAAATAATAACCCAAATAATCTAAACATAATGGAATTACCAAATACATTTCAAAAAACTTTTCAAGATTCAGTAAAAATGTCTTTTTTTTCACGGTTTAAAACTAATAATGTTCTCATTGATACTATTTTATCTACCGTAGTGATTTCTTGTATTTCTTATTTTAGTCAAGGTTTTTTCTCATTCAAATTCTCAAATTACAATATTTGGACCATCGTTGACCGTATAAAATCTACCTTTTACCGAAAAAATTCCATATCTTTTGAAGGAAAACAGACATTTGTGGTATCTAAATATGACGCCCATCCACTTATTACGGCTTGTTTTTCAGATAATTTTAAGGCACTTTTCTACGATATTATCAAAAACATGAAAACGAACAATAGTGTCTATGATATTCAAGAATACATTACTTCAAAAAAATACAGTGATGTTATTGAAGCTGATATGTATATTGTTACACAACCGACTCCTGTTTTATACAATGAACACCTGGAAATCTATGCCTACACAGAAATATACAAAAACTACGACGAGGGTGATAAAAAGGCGAATATAAAAACCGACGAAATAACGATTACATTATATTCTTATAAAACACCTGTCTCACAACTCAAAGAATTTGTAAACCAAATTAAAAACGACTATTTGGCCCAACTAGAAGAGAACCGGAAGAATAAAAAGTATATTTATACACTAAAACCTATGCCTAAGGAAGATGATGATGGGTTTAAACAAATATGGAATGAATCTGTTTTTGAAAGTACGAGAACCTTCCAAAATATGTTCTTTGAACAGAAGGAAACCGTATTAGAAAAAATAAATTTTTTCCTTAATAACAAAGAATGGTATTATGAGAACGGAATACCTTATAGTTTGGGTATTGGATTATATGGCCCACCGGGAACAGGAAAAACATCATTTTTTAAAAGCCTTGCGAATCTTACTGGAAGACATTTGGTTATTTTATCATTAAAAACCATAAAAACCAAGCAACAATTAGAAGAAACCTTTTTTGAAAATAGATACAATAATGATAATAAGAAAAACAGCATTGGGTTTGATAAGAAAATAATTATTATAGAGGACATAGATTGCTTAGGAGAAATAGTATGGAAACGTGAGACAGAAGAGCCACATCCTCTCCCCAAAAAGGGGAGAAAAAGTAAAAGTAAAAATATTGAACCTGTAAACATGGCTGAAGCAGCAATTCAGCAATTAATTGAAAACAATAATAATGAAAAAAATGATTTTATTGAATTATGTAAGCAACATCAAGAGGACCCCATTACTCTAGATGATATATTAAATTTATGGGACGGTATTAAAGAAACCCCAGGTCGTATACTAGGAATTAGTAGTAATCATTATGAAAAATTGGACCCTGCTCTAATTAGACCAGGACGTATAGATATAACTCTTTGTTTAGATAATTGCACAAGAAGTATGATTCGGCAGATGTATAAGCAGTATTATAAATCTGATATAAGTGAGCAGGTATTGAAGAATATAAAAGATAAGCATTTCTCACCGGCAGAAGTTATTAATTTTTATGTATTAAACAGAGAATGTCCAGAGAAATTTATAGAATGCTTGTTAAAGTGAATTATGAAGATAAAAAATTTTCTATTTTATTCTGACTATGTTGATTTTTTAAGAAAATATTAAATATGATTGAATTTTCAATTAAATATATTCCAAAATCATTTAACTTATTGACAATAACTGATTCGCTTTTTCGTTTTATATCTAAATATAAAACTACCCTTTTTTGATTTGATGGATTTTTTACATAATGTAAATACATATCGTCAAAAACTATACCCTCCCCATCTTTCCAAATATATTTTTCTCCATCACAAACAATATAAGCTTTATCATCGGTTCTATTAGTATTATTGTTTGGTATTATAACACCCATATGGTATCTTAAATAACCTTTGTAATAACCAACATGTGGTGGTATTTCTACACCTGGGTCTAATATACTGAAAAAAGCATTATGTATCTGTTTATTTTTAACTAATTCACATGTAATAGGAAAATACTGTATCATATCATTATCTATTTTACCTATTTTTTTTAAATGTAATACTCTCCAACAATTATCTTCAATGCTATTATTCTCTATCGTAAATCCAGGATTTGATTTTCTTATACATTCAGGCTTATTATTTTTAATATAATGTTTAAATTCATTTATTATAATGTTTGAATTCTTTTCTATTTCAACCGAGGATGGAAATATATCATGATAATTCGTTATAAATGGAGGATTATTATAAATCATGCATAAAGTTAAAGTAATAATATTTAGTATCGGGATTGTTGGTAAATAAATCATAACTAAACATAGAAACATAGAAATATATTTTATTAAAGAGTTTTTTAAACGACTTGATAAATAAAATAAATAAATAAACAAAAGTATATAACAAAACCAGTTAATATAAGTAAGTTTTATAACATTATTTAGATATTGGTGTAATTTTCCGATATTAGTACAACCATAACATAAATTTGGAAATACAATTGTTAATAAATATGGGATTATTTCAATTAATGTCAATATTATAATGATTCCTAATACTATATTTAATAATTTCATTACTATTATATTACAATATATACAATATT
>Ga0209188_1000305_pt1 | contig 51591 bp, 58 predicted proteins | sample C_130625_EF_Meta_FD_187307 | JGI IMG/M metagenome (GOLD analysis project Ga0209188, IMG submission 187307) | Freshwater microbial communities from Lake Croche, Canada to study carbon cycling - C_130625_EF_MetaG (SPAdes) (version 2) | ecosystem: Environmental > Aquatic > Freshwater > Lake...
TTTTGTACTCGGGTACTGGTTATGGCGGTTCATGCTTTCCAAAGGATGTATCGGCCTTATCTAAGACTGCTAAAGAGCATGGTAGAGATCTGAAGATCCTTGACGCAGTAGAGGCTGTGAATGAGCTGCAAAAGTACATCTTGGTGGAAAAGATTGAAAAGCGTTTTGGCAGCGATCTCAAGGGTATGAAGTTTGCTCTGTGGGGTTTGGCGTTTAAGCCCAACACCGACGATATGCGTGAAGCACCCAGCCGCGTGATTATTCAAGAACTTGTTAAACGTGGCGCCCAAGTAGTCGCTCATGATCCCGTATCCATGCCAGAAGCCAAGCATTGCTTGGATTTAGACTTTCAGGACAACCCGGAAGGACTTAGCCAAGTGTCGATGGTCGATGATCCAATGGCTGCTTTAGATAATGCCGATGCCCTGGTGATTGTGACGGAGTGGAAAGTCTTTAGAAGTCCGGACTTTGAGCAAGTCATGCAAAAACTCAAGCGTGCCATCATTTTTGATGGACGTAACCTTTATGAGCCAACATCTATGCAAGAATTAGGGATTGAGTACCATGGTATTGGTAGACACAATTAAAGTAGATGCAAATGGAAAAGGCCAATCGAGAACAGTTTTCTAAAGCCCGCCTATTAGTGGTAGGCGATGTCATGCTCGATCGCTATTGGTTCGGTGATACCAATCGCATTTCTCCAGAGGCGCCGGTGCCGGTAGTACAAGTTGGCAAGGTTGATGAGCGTCTTGGTGGTGCTGCTAACGTAGCGCGTAATGTGGCCGCTCTTGATGCGAAGGCAACTATTCTGGGTATCGTTGGCAATGATGAATCTGGTAAACGTATAGTTGAATTACTAAAAGCGGGCGGTGTTGATAGTCAGTTAGAGATTGATTCTGATGTTCCAACGATTGTAAAACTGCGTGTGATTGCTCGTCAGCAGCAACTCATTCGTTTAGATTTTGAAGAGGCCCCGAGCGTAAAGGCGCTCGCACATAAATTAGAGCGATTTGAAAAATTAGTTGGTGATGCTGACGTGGTGATTCTGTCTGATTACGGCAAAGGTGCCTTAGGTCAGGTATCTCATATGATTGAGCAAGCTAAAGCGCAAAATAAAATGATCTTGGTCGATCCTAAAGGTGAAGATTATGAAAAGTATCGTGGGGCTACTGTCTTGACGCCGAATCGCAGCGAGTTACGCCAAGTCATTGGCCAATGGACTAGCGAAGAAGATTTAACTCAGAAAGCTCAAAACCTTAGAAAGTCACTTGACTTAAAGGCCTTGCTCTTAACTCGATCTGAGGAGGGTATGAGCTTGTATACCGATGCAGGCGTGAGTCATGTCAAAGCACAGGCACGTGAAGTATTTGATGTTTCAGGTGCTGGTGATACGGTTATCGCTACATTAGCTGTTGCCTTGGCTGCTAAGTGGCCCTTAGAAAAAGCCATGGCACTAGCAAATCGTGCTGGGGGTATTGTTGTTGGCAAGCTGGGAACTGCAACCGTTACTTCAGAGGAACTACAGTGACTATTATCGTAACCGGCGCAGCTGGGTTTATTGGTGCCAATATTGTTCAAGCGCTCAATGCCCATGGTGAGAAAAATATCATTGCAGTGGATGATCTTCGTCCTGCAGATAAGTATCGTAATCTCGCCGATTTAGACATCATTGATTACCTCGATAAAGATGAATTTTTGGAGGCCTTTAGAAGTGGTCGGCTGGGTAAGGTTAAGGCAGTATTTCACGAGGGTGCTTGCTCCGATACGATGGAGACTGATGGTATTTTCATGATGGCGAATAACTATCGCTACACCATGGATTTATTGAATATTTGTACTGAGCAGAAAGTCCAACTTCTTTACGCTTCTTCTGCCGCCACTTATGGTGGATCAGACGTATTTGTCGAAAGTCGTGAGTATGAGAAGCCGCTCAATATTTACGGCTACTCCAAGTTCTTGTTTGATCAAGTGATGCGAAAGCGTTTTGCTGAAAAAGCAAATACAGCACAAGTTGTTGGCTTTCGTTATTTCAATGTTTATGGTCCGCGCGAATCCCACAAAGGTCGTATGGCATCGGTTGCCTTTCATCAGTACCATCAATACAAAGCTAATGGCCATGTAAAACTCTTTGCTGAATATGGAGGTTATGGTCCTGGAGAGCAAAGTCGTGACTTTGTGTCCGTTGAGGATGTAGTGAAAGTAAACCTCTTCTTCTTGGATCATCCAGAAATCAGCGGCATCTTTAATCTGGGAAGTGGCCGTGCACAACCGTTTAATGATGTTGCTCATGCCGTGGCTAATGCCATGCGTAAGTTGGATAAAGCTCAGCCAGCAACTCTTGCTGAATTAGTCAAAGAAAAAGCCATTGAGTACATTCCGTTTCCGGATGCGCTCAGAGGTAAGTACCAATGTTTTACTCAAGCAGACCTAACAAAGCTCAGAGCTGCAGGTTACACAGAGCCTTTCTTAAACGTTGAGCAAGGCGTAGGAAGATATGTCCAGTGGTTGGAAGCAAATTCTGGTTTCTTGGCAAGCCCTTTGTAAGCCGTCAACCTAACTTATTCTTTTTCGTTGTAAACGATCCACGTGCACTTTGTGTCCGTGGATTTTTTATTAACCATAGGAGAAAAGATGACAACAAATTTTAATTTAGCAAGCTTAGGGAGCTTAGTAAGTTTAGTTAGGGCCAGCGCTATAGCGTTGACTGTTTTTGTCTCTGGATTTGGGATCGCAAATGCTTCACCTATTAATGTGAATACTGCTACCCAAACTGAGTTAGAGAGTATTAAGGGTATAGGTCCAGCTAAAGCAAAGACAATTATTGCTGAACGCTTGGATGGTGGCCACTTTCAGGATGCCAATGATTTGCAAAAACGGGTTCGTGGAATTGGTATGAAATCGGTTGAAAAAATGGTGGATAACGGCCTCACAATCGAAGCCCCTAGCTCTTTTCGGGAGCCAAATGGTCGGACCAAGAAAGAGGGCAGCGCCTCTGGCCGACGCAATTCTCGTTATCAAACTAGCCCGCGTAATCAGCAGGAGCATTCGGGAGCAATTCGCAGAAATTAAACCCTTTCGTGTGTAGGCTTGCTTATGGCTAAAATGACTTTATGAGCAAACCTTCTTACCTCACCATTTCACAGACAGTGGGCAATACGCCCTTAGTTCGCTTGCAGCGCATCCCTGGTCTAGAAAATGAGAAACGCAATAATGTGATCTTAGGTAAGTTGGAAGGAAATAATCCAGCCGGGTCGGTTAAGGACCGACCTGCGCTGTCGATGATCTCGCGCGCCCAAGAGCGTGGCGAAATTAAACCTGGTGATACTTTAATTGAGGCAACTAGTGGTAATACCGGAATTGCCTTGGCAATGACCGCAGCGATGCTTGGTTACAAAATGATTTTGGTGATGCCAGAAAATCAAAGCATTGAACGTCGTCAAAGTATGGCAGCTTACGGCGCCGAACTCATTTTGACTGCTGCTTCTGGTGGCATGGAATTTGCCAGAGACTACGCCTTGCAATTGCAAAGAGAAGGCCGCGGTAGATTACTTGATCAATTTGCAAATCCCGATAATCCAAGAGCGCATCTTGAGGCTACCGGACCAGAGATCTGGCGTGATACAGATGGGCAGGTCACTCATTTTGTTTCTGCAATGGGCACTACTGGCACGATTACCGGGGTATCGACTTATCTCAAGTCCATGAACCCTGCTATTCGGATTATTGGGGCGCAGCCAGAGGATGGTTCGCAAATTCCCGGCATTCGTAAATGGGCGCCTGAGTATTTGCCTAAAATTTATCAGGGAGATCGAGTCGATGCGATCGAGTTTGTATCTCAAGCAGATGCTGAAGAGATGGCGCGCCGTCTTGCTGCGGAAGAGGGTATTTTTTGCGGTATCTCTGCTGGAGGTGCATTAGTCGTCGCTCTAAGGATTGCTCGCCAAGTTGAGAATGCCACAATCGTCTTTATTGTCTGTGACCGTGGCGATCGCTACTTATCTACTGGAGTTTTTCCTGCCTAAATCTAGTGAGCATTACTGACCAGATTTGGATTTTTTCTTGGCTCCCGATTTCTTAAGCTTCGATTTTTCGGTGGCGCCGTTACTAACCCCGCTCTTTACTGTACTTTCTACTGGAACAGCGCTTTGGTTTTTATAACCCAAGGCCTCTGCAAACTCAGCAACACTCTGTGCATAAAAGTAACTTCGGTTGTATTGCACAATGGTCAGAAAATTATTGAGACCGACAAAATATTGCACTTGGTCTGAGCCGTCTTTATCGGGGAAGGGTAGATCTACGATAAAAGCTTTACTTTGAGGCTCAACACCACCACTTTGTAGATCACCTTGTTGTTTGGTGAGAATCCCTTTTTCAATGAGATCTTGAACTGTAAATTTTAACTGCGGTTCGCCATCTGCCAACTCTTTGGCGGCACTGATGCCACTTACTTGAACTGGAAAAGATATTGGCATGCCTGGTTGCCATCCATGTTTTTTCATGAAATTAGCAACGCTAGCAATGGCATCTTTAGGACTTTGTCTGAGATCAATCCGCCCGTCACTATCGCCATCGACGGCAAAACTACGAATACTACTTGGCATAAACTGCGGCAGACCAATGGCCCCAGCGTAAGAGCTATTCTGATTCAGGCAGGAGCTAAAGCTTACGTTGTTGACTCCTTGACTTGTATTTTTGGAGGGTAGCTTGCCGCCGGCATCTGTCCAACACATCAGAATCAGTTCTTTGAGTTGATCTTTAAAGAGTTGTTCTCGAGCAGGCTTATTGGGGGTATCGGGGTAACTAAAAGCTAAAGTGGATAGGACATCTTTGACCCTGAAATTGCCAGTTTGGCGACCGTAAATGGTTTCGATGCCAATAATGGCCACAATAATCTCAGCTGGCACCCCTGATTCTTGCTCTACTTGGCTTAAAAAGGCTTGGTTTTGCTCCCAAAATGCCTTGCCAGCCTTGAGACGAACGGGCTCAATAAAACGTTTACGGTATGCCAGCCAATTCTTCTTAAAAGTCCCCGATGGGGGTAATACCAATTTCCGAATTGAGGGAACCGTTTTAACATCAATAAAGCCTATTTCTAGGGCTGGGAGTGGTATTTCTTGGGCTTGGGAGATTTGTCCCAGTAGTTCGTTGAGGTTTTGGCTAAAACGCGCCTCTGTGACCGCATCATCAGTCTGGTTTACGATGGACTGCTGAGATTGAGTTGGCTGTATAGGGGTGCTGGAGCACCCTGCCAGCGCAAGAACAAACAGTAAGCAGGGGATGTGAAAGTTCATACAGACAGTCTTGGATTTTTGAATATTGAGCACGTTTTATTAGATTATAAAAATTACAAATTTGCTATTGAGGATTTTGAGTAATGACAACAGGATACATAACTCATCCAGACTTTCTAAAACATGAGATGGGAAGTCATCATCCAGAATGCCCAGAACGAATTCAGGCGATTAATGATCAACTGATTCGCAGTGGGGTTGACCGCCTGCTACATCATTTGGATGCACCCTTGGCAACTGAGAATCAGTTGGAGTTAGTACATAGCCCAGATCACGTTTCTTTTGTGCGAGATCGCGCTCCCGAGAGTGGGTATTTTATGTTGGATGGTGACACCATCATGAATCCTCATACTTATAGGGTAGCTCTCAGGGCTGCTGGTGCAGCTATTGCTGGCGTGGATGCCGTGATGAAGGGTGAAGTTGAAAATGTCTTTTGTGCAGTAAGACCCCCAGGCCATCATGCAGAGCCAACTCGTTCGATGGGTTTTTGCTTGTTTGACAACGTGGCCATTGCAGCGCGCTATGCAATGGAGACTTACGGTATTGAGCGCGTTGCCATTATTGATTTTGACGTCCATCATGGCAACGGTACAGAGGCGGCATTTTTCAATGATCCCAATGTCTTGATGTGCAGCTTCTTTCAGCACCCGTTCTACCCCTACAGTGGGCTTGATCATGCCAGCAATATGGTGAATGTACCTTTGCCTGCTGCTACTCGTGGCGATGTGGTGCGATCCATTGTGGAGGAGAGGTGGTTGCCTGCTTTGCGTAACTTTGAGCCTGAGCTCATTATTATTTCAGCGGGCTTTGATGCACATCGGGAGGATGATTTAGGGCAAATGGGATTGGTTGAGGATGATTATGTTTGGATTACCCAGCGCCTCAAGGTAATTGCCAGTGACTATGCGCAAGGACGAATTGTTAGTTGTTTGGAGGGTGGTTACAACCTCTCTGCATTAGGTCGAAGTGTGGTTGCCCACATTAAGGCTTTGGCCGATATTTAAAATCCCCAATTTGTAATTTAGTAATACAGAACTCGAAAGCTGAAGATGGCAAATATTTATGAACAAGGCTTGGATCGCAATCCTGCTAACTACACCCCAATTACCCCGCTTTTATTTTTAGAGCGCTCAGCAGAAATTTATCCTAATAGGACTGCAGTCATTCATGGGAAATTACGCCAGACTTGGAAACAAACATATGAGCGTTGCCGTCGTCTGGCTAGTGCTTTGCAAAAACATGGCATAGGCTTGGGCGATACAGTAGCGGTGATGTTGCCCAATACGCCCCCAATGGTAGAGGCGCATTTTGGTATCCCGATGTCGGGTGCAGTTCTAAATGCACTCAACAGCCGTCTGGACGCAGAGTCAATCGCATTCATGCTCAATCATGGCGAAGCCAAAGTAGTGATCGTTGATCCGGAGTTTTCAGGGGTGATGAAAAAAGCGCTAGAGATTGCTAAGAAAAATTCAGGTCGTGACTTTTTAGTAATCGATGTAGAAGAGCATGAGTTTGATGTACCTGGTGAAAAGTTGGGCAAGTTAACTTATGAGAGCTTACTCTCAGAGGGTGACCCTAACTTTGCGTGGCAAGTCCCTACGGATGAGTGGCAAGCGATTTGTTTGAATTACACCTCAGGAACTACTGGTAACCCTAAAGGGGTGGTATATCACCACCGTGGTGCTGCAATCAATGCTGTATCAAATGTCTTGGACTGGGATATTAATAAGCATCCTATCTATCTCTGGACCTTGCCAATGTTTCATTGCAATGGCTGGTGCTTCCCATGGACCATTGCTGCGCGTGCTGGAGTGAATGTGTGTTTGCGTCGCGTGGATGCACAACATATTTTTGCAGCGATTAAGGAGCATGGCGTAACCCACTATTGTGCTGCTCCTATCGTCCACAATCTCTTGGTCAATGCGCCTGATGATTTAAAGGCTGGCGTTCCTGCTGGAGTCAAAGGTTTGATCGCAGGTGCTGCGCCCCCCGCATCCATTATTGAAGGCATGGAAAAGTTGGGTTTTGATTTAACACACGTTTATGGTTTAACCGAAACCTATGGACCGGCAGCTGTGTGCGTTAAACAAGACGAGTGGAATGATGTTGATATCGGTGAGCGCGCCAGACTCAATGCTCGTCAAGGAGTTCGTTATCACATGCAACAAGCAATCGCTGTCCTTGATCCAGAAACAATGAAGCCTGTTCCAGCAGATGGTGAAACCATGGGCGAAATTATGTTCAAGGGTAATATCGCGATGAAGGGTTACCTGAAGAACAAAAAGGCAACTCAAGAATCTTTTGAGGGTGGCTGGTTCCACTCAGGTGACTTGGCTGTCATGAATCCCGATGGCTATGTGAAGATGAAAGACCGTAGCAAGGACATTATTATTTCTGGGGGAGAGAATATTTCCTCTGTTGAGGTTGAAGATGTGCTTTATCGCCATCCAGCAATCAATGCTGCCGCAGTGGTGGCAAAACCTGATCCAAAGTGGGGTGAAACGCCTTGTGCTTTTTTGGAAATCAAGCCTGGCTCAGAGGTGACTGCCGAGGAAATCATTGCCCATTGCAAACAGCATTTGGCCGGCTTTAAGGTTCCTAAGGCGATTGTGTTCTGTGAGCTACCAAAGACCTCGACTGGCAAGATTCAGAAGTTTGAGCTCCGCAAGCAGGCGGGTTCGGCCACTGCGATTGATGTCTAGGGTTAGATCTTTAAGGCGGATAAAATAGATCATTAACCATTATTGAGAATTCCAAATGAAAATCTTAGTAGCTGTAAAACGCGTTGTTGATTACAACGTCAAAATTCGAGTGAAATCAGATAACTCTGGAGTGGATTTGGCTAATGTCAAAATGAGTATGAATCCCTTTGATGAAATCGCCGTAGAAGAAGCAGTACGTTTAAAAGAGGCCGGCGTTGCAACTGAAGTAGTAGTAGCAAGTGCTGGCGCAACTCAATGTCAAGAAACGCTTCGTACTGCTTTAGCGATCGGTGCTGATCGCGCTATTCTTGTTGAGACCGATGCAGAGCTCCAGCCTTTAGCAGTCGCCAAGATTCTTAAAGCATTATCTGATAAAGAGCAGGCGCAAATCATTATCTTGGGTAAGCAAGCCATTGATGACGACAGTAATCAAACAGGTCAAATGTTGGCTAGCCTCTTGGATATCGGCCAAGCAACCTTTGCATCTAAAGTAGTTGTGGCAGATGGTAAAGCTACTGTGACTCGTGAAGTGGATGGTGGGTTAGAAACAATTGCACTCTCATTGCCTGCAGTCATCACTACAGACTTACGTTTGAATGAGCCACGTTATGTGACTTTGCCCAACATCATGAAGGCGAAGAAGAAAACAATTGATGTCTTCAAACCAGAAGAGTTGGGCGTAGATATTGCTCCACGTCTCAAAACACTCAAAGTGGAAGAGCCTCCTAAGCGCTCTGCTGGCGTGATGGTTGCTGATGTGGCAGCCCTCGTAGAGAAACTCAAAAATGAAGCGAAGGTGATCTAAATGGCTGCATTAGTTATAGCTGAACACGATAATCAATCTTTAAAAGCGGCAACTCTCAATGCTGTAGCGGCTGCTTTGCAGTGCTCACCAGAAGTAGACGTATTGGTTGCTGGCAGTCAATCTGATGCTGTAGCACAGGGTGCTTCTCAAATTGTAGGTGTGCGCAAAGTTATTCAAATTGATGCGCCAAATCTGGTAGATCAATTGGCTGAGCCATTAGCTGCGCAAATCCTATCTATTGCTAATGCCTACAGTCACATCTTGGCGCCAGCAACTGCCAATGGTAAAAATGTGTTGCCACGCGTCGCCGCTAAGTTAGATGTAGCCCAGTTATCAGACATCACCAAAGTAGTCAGCGCGGATACTTTTGAGCGTCCGATTTATGCGGGTAATGCGATTGCCACAGTGCAAAGCACAGACCCTGTGAAAGTCATCACTGTACGTACTACTGGTTTTGATCCAGTTGACCCTACTGGTGGGGCAGCCGCTGTTGAGAAACAAGCTGCTGTTGATAGCAAAGTCCAATCTTCTTTTGTTGGTCGCGAACTCACTAAGTCTGATCGCCCAGAATTGACTGCTGCTAAGATTATTGTGTCTGGTGGACGTGGCTTAGGTTCCGGTGAGAAGTATCAAGAGCTCATTGCACCATTAGCTGATAAGTTAGGTGCTGCTTTAGGCGCATCTCGTGCAGCGGTGGATGCAGGCTATGTACCAAATGACTATCAGGTTGGACAGACCGGCAAGATTGTGGCTCCACAACTATATATCGCCGTAGGTATCTCAGGCGCCATCCAGCATTTAGCTGGTATGAAGGATTCCAAAGTCATTGTTGCCATCAATAAAGATCCTGAAGCACCGATTTTTGGTGTTGCTGATTATGGTTTGGTTGCGGATTTGAATACTGCGGTGCCTGAGTTAACAAAAGCACTTGGTTAATAACTGATTGAGTATTTGATTGAATAAATAGGAGTTGTAATGCCATACGTAGCCCCAGTGAAAGATATGCTGTTTGTCATGAATGAACTCGCTGGGCTATCGGATGTTGTTACCTATCCCTCCTATGCTGAAGCTGGAGCCGATGTTGATTTGGCCCCGGCCATCCTGGAAGAGTCGGCCAAATTTAACCAAGATGTAGTTGCACCACTCAATTGGGCTGGTGATCAAAATCCCAGTTCCTTAAAAGACGGCGTCGTCACTACTACCCCTGGTTTCAAGAGTGCCTTCGAGCAATATGCTGCCGCGGGTTGGCAGGGTGTTATTCATCCAGCAGAGTTTGGTGGTCAAGGTTTACCAAAATTGATCTCCACCGCCTGTTTAGAGATGGTCAACGCAGCTAATCTTTCTTTTGCTCTTTGCCCATTGCTGACTGATGGTGCAATTGAGGCCTTATTAACTGCCGCTAGTCCAGAGCTTCAGGAGCAATATGTTCCAAAGATGATTTCTGGTGAGTGGACGGGAACTATGAATCTCACAGAGCCTCAAGCGGGTTCTGATTTATCGATGGTTCGCTCACGCGCCGTTCCAGAGGGTGATGGTACTTACAAGATTTTCGGAACTAAAATTTATATCACCTATGGTGAGCACGATATGGCTAAGAATATTATTCATCTAGTTCTAGCCAGAACGCCTGATGCACCAGAAGGTGTGAAGGGAATTTCATTATTCGTTGTACCGAAGTTCATGGTGAATCAGGATGGCTCTTTAGGTGAGCGCAATGATGTTCATTGTGTTTCCATCGAGCATAAGCTTGGTATTAAAGCGAGCCCAACAGCAGTTCTGCAATTTGGTGATCATGGCGGTGCAGTCGGATACCTAGTTGGCGAAGAAAACCGCGGCTTGGAATATATGTTCGTGATGATGAATGCAGCTCGCTTTGCAGTGGGAATGCAGGGCGTAGCAGTAGCTGAGCGCGCTTATCAAAAGGCAGTTCAGTATGCTAAAGATCGCGTGCAAAGCCGTGACTTAGCTGGATCTCCTGGTCCAGTTGCCATTATTCATCAGCCAGATGTGAAGCGTATGTTGATGACCATGCGCGCTTACACAGAAGCTTCACGTGCGTTGGCTTACTATGCGGCATCTGCCTATGATGCGCAGCACGCCGCACCAGATGAGGTAGTGCGCAAAGCCAATCAAGCGATTTATGAATTTTTGGTACCAATCGTTAAAGGCTTCTCTACAGAGATGTCGATTGAAGTGGCTAGCTTAGGCGTGCAGGTGCATGGTGGTATGGGCTTTATTGAGGAGACTGGGGCCGCTCAGCATTACCGTGATGCGCGTATCTTGACGATTTATGAAGGCACTACAGCCATTCAGGCAAATGACTTAGTAGGTAGAAAAACAGTTCGTGATGGCGGCGCTATTGCAAAAGAACTTTCTCAAAGAGTTGCTGCTACTGAAAAAGATTTAGCAGTCAGTGGCAGTGATGATGCTAAAGCAGTGCTGAAGCAACTCACTTTGGCGCGTGCTGCATTTGAGCAAGCAGTTGCTTATGTTGTAGCGAATGCAAAGACCGATATCAAAGCTGTCTATGCTGGTAGCTTTGCTTATCTGCGCTTATCTGGTTTGGTATTGGGTGGTTGGCAAATGGCTAGAGCGCTACTAGCTGCGGAGCGTTTACGTGACGGTGATCCTAAGTTCTATGACGCGAAGATTGCAACAGCGCGCTTTTTTGCAGAAAATCTGATGCCTCAAGCTCAGGCTCTCGCTACTTCTATTGTTGAAAGCGGACACTCCACTAATGCATTAGAGGTAGAGCAGTTTTAACGAAATAACGAAACAAAAAAAGAGAATAAAAAACCGCTCCAAAGAGCGGCTCTCGTAATAGAAAAGCTATCTGCAATTATTGGGATAGCTTTTTTGCTTCATGGAGTTGAGAGATGAAGAATTGCTCAAAGGAGATTGCTAAAAAAGTCATCATCACGCCAGCCCCGAAGACTAATGAGAAGATTACCGTCAATATCACCGGCCAACCAGAGCGACTGCGTTGATGCTCTTCAATTCTAGGATTAAATTGGGCATCCCATTTTTCATCAAGGCGAAGTCCAAAAGCAATCGTAGTTAACCAGCTTGCCTCGATGGCGATAAAACCAAACGTGATCAGCATCCATCCTGGTATTGAATGAAAGTGAGCATTCTTCAAGATAATCCAGCCTGCTCCGCCGCCGATAAGTGCAAACAACTGTACCCATGCCCAAAAAGATTTCAGCCCTTGTAAATAAAAACAATTAAGACCGCTGCCAGGAAAGAATAGTCCGAGCGCGCAAAACAAAAGTTTGGATTTTTTCATGACTTATTTATTGGTAATTGGTTTTTGGATAAAGCTTAATACTTCACGATCCGTACCAATCATGAGTAGTTGATCACCATTACGCACAATGCTGCGGTAGTCATTTAATTCGTAGAGAAAATCATTCTCTAATTCCATGCGTTGTGGGCTGCATGCCATCTTGGTGCTAGCAATTTGCTTGAGGGAAAAACCACGAGCGTCTTCATCTAGGGTTGCGGTAAAGCGATTACATCCTGTCGAGCCACTGAGACGTTGGCCATTGGCATCAAAAATGATTTGGATAGGATTGCTGGCATCGCCTTGTGGAATTTGCCGTGTGCGCACCTCTCCATTGGTATTCGGGGGCAAGTTCCAACGAGTGAGCTCCCATTTGGTATTTTTGAGTTCACTGCTTGGCGGGCTGATTTTGGCGCCGCAAGGTGGGATAACGTTGGCGCAACCGACCAAAAGTCCAAGACCTAGGAAAGAAAGTGCCAGAAAGGACCAATTTAAGGGTCTTCTAAGAGGGTCTAAATGACTAGATTTAAGGGACATATTTATCTAAGTTATTGTTTTTAATGTAATTTTTACCAAAGTATCTGTTCTATTCTACTGTCTTAGATGCTTAAATAGGTGGAAGAGGTAGGGGTTTTCGTCTAGAATATGAGGTTTTCCGCTTTACCGTATCTTTATCTGGTGAGCTGGAGCCCAAGATTTTTTGTAGAAATTTCTTTGGGTTGTAATCAACCTGTTTTCATTTTAGATTTTAAGGAATAAGTATGGTCGTCATTCGACTGGCACGCGGCGGTTCTAAGAAGCGCCCTTTTTACAGCATTGTTGCTACTGATAAACGCAATCGTCGTGACTCGAACTTTATCGAGCGTATCGGTTACTTCAATCCACAAGCAGCTGCATCTGAGCAAGCAATGCGCATTGCTCAAGATCGTTTGACTTACTGGACTGGTGTTGGCGCGCAAATCTCCCCAACAGTAGTTCGTTTGATTAAAAACAATCCAGCTGTTTAATATTTAATTGCCAAATGCTTCATCGAGGTGATGAAGCATTTGGCGACAGAATTTCTAGTGGTTCTATTTTGGGAAAATAAGGTGTCTTGCAAATGAGTACACCTTCCCTAAATGATTTGATAGAACTAGGCGCCATATCTGAGGCACAAGGTTTGCAGGGTCAAGTGAAGGTTAGGCCTCACTCAACAGAACCTGTAGCACTTCTCTCTTCTAAATCGGTTTGGTTATCTCTCATCCCTCGTCGGGATGCTGGCGTTTCTGCGTCTGCAGAACAAGCCTCTCTGACACAGTACAAAGTCAAAAGTGCCAAGATGCATAGTGGTAATGTTGTAATGGCATTGGAGGGCATCGGTGATCGTGATCAAGCGCTCGCTTTGAAAGGGTCACGTATCTTAGTTGCACGCGATGCTTTTCCAAGAGCAGAAATTGATTCGTACTACTGGGTAGATCTGATCGGATGTAAAGCAATCAATTTACAAGGTGAAGCACTTGGTGAAGTGATTGATGTCACCGAGAATGGTGCTCATGGAGTTATTGCGATTGGCGATGCGACGACAAAGACAATTCAATATTTGGTACCCTTTGTTAAAGAAGTGGTACAAAACGTCGACCTATCCAATAAAACAATTACGCTTGATTGGCAGTCTGACTGGCAATCAGAATGAGTAAGATCATCAATCAAGTTCAAAACTAATTACCGATATGCGCTTTGATGTTGTGACCTTGTTTCCGGAAATGTTCTCTGCTTTGACGAAGTGGGGAGTTACTGGACGTGCGTGTGAACAATCTCTAGCCAGTATCTATCTTTGGAATCCTCGGGACTTTTGCTCTGACCCTCGTAAAACGGTAGATGATCGCGCATATGGTGGTGGTCCTGGAATGGTCATGATGGCCAAGCCCTTAGAGGATACAGTTGCTGGAATGAAGGCTTCTCACCAAGCGGCAGGCATCAAAAGTGGCCCAATTTGTTTATTAGCACCTCAGGGGGAGCGTTTTTCTCAGAAGATTGCAGCCGATATCCTGGATTACGGCAACTTAAGCTTCATTTGTGGTCGATATGAGGCTGTAGACCAGCGTTTTGTTGACCGAAACGTGGATTTACAGCTTTCTATTGGAGATTTTGTGCTTTCTGGGGGAGAAATCCCTGCAATGGCGATGATGGATGCGGTGATTAGACTCATTCCAGGGGCACTTGGAGATGGAGAATCCGCTACTCAGGATAGCTTTATGAATGGCCTTTTAGACTATCCGCACTTCACCAGACCCGAAATATATGAAAATTTATCTGTTCCAGACGTGCTTTTAGGCGGACATCACGCTAAAATAGCGGATTGGCGTCGGCAGAAGTCTTTAGAGCTGACGTTCAGGTTAAGGCCGGACTTAATTGAATCGGCTAGAGCCAAAGGGTTGCTAACCCGAGAAGATGAACAATTTCTTCGCTCTCTGTAAATACTTTTAATAGTGTGCAGTAGTGAATGGGTGGTTTGGTTTTTGGTTTAGTAAAGTTGTTTTAACTACATCCTCTATTAGGTCCGTTGATTTACATCCCGGGATTAAACGCTAATACGATGTTTAAGGATTAAAAATGAATTTGATCGAAAAAATTGAGCAAGAAGAAATTGCTCGCTTAAGTGCTAACAAAGTATTACCAAGCTTTGCTCCTGGTGACACAGTAGTCGTTAGCGTAAACGTAGTTGAGGGTACACGTAAGCGTGCCCAGGCCTTTGAAGGCGTAGTGATTGCTAAGCGCAATCGCGGACTTAATTCTAGCTTTATCGTTCGTAAGATTTCATCTGGCGAAGGTGTAGAGCGTACATTCCAAACTTACTCACCATTGATCGCTGGTATTGAAGTGAAGCGTCGCGGTGATGTACGTCGTGCTAAGTTGTATTACTTGCGCGATCGTTCAGGTAAGTCTGCACGTATTAAAGAGAAGCTTCCTGCTCGTAAAGCTGCAGCAGCTGCTCCAGCCGCTGAGTAAATTCCGGCTTGAAATAAAAAAGGCGGCCTTGGTCGCCTTTTTTGTTGCCTTAGAATATGAGTATGCCTAAGAACTCCATTCCTGAAGATAATGTAATCAATGTCGCTGCACCTCCGGGGTTCGATGCACAGGCGATTCCAATTCATCAGGTTTGTGCAGGTGAAAAGAAAGTGGCAGCAGAGTATTTAGAGCCGACTGGTTTGAAGGCACGTTTACAGTCGCCCCCACAATGGCAGCCTGAAATCACAGATGAAAACCGTCATGTGATTGCATCCGACATTATTGCTAAGCGCCAGGCTGCTGGAAAAGTAACAAAAGCAGCGGTTCTGATTCCTCTAGTTCTAAAGGGGGATGGCTTGTCAGTGTTACTAACACAAAGAACAAATCACTTACGCGATCATGCTGGGCAAATTAGCTTTCCAGGGGGTCGCATGGATCCCGAGGATCTAAGCCCTAATGACACTGCTTTGCGCGAAAGCCAAGAAGAAATCGGACTTGATCCCAAGCGAGTGGAGGTTATTGGTCACTTACCTCAATACCTAACAGTTTCTGGCTATAGCGTTACTCCAGTAGTAGGATTGGTTCAAGCTCAGGCAGAATATGTCTTAGATGAATTTGAAGTGGCTGATGTATTTGAAGTGCCCCTCAGTTTTTTGCTTGATCCTGCTAACCATCAGATCAGATTGTGGCAAAGTGAGCAGGGTGGGCGTCGTTTTTATTCAATGCCTTATGAGAACCGCTTTATTTGGGGTGCCACTGCGGGAATGCTGCGTAACCTTTATCATTTATTAAAAGTATGACTTTCTTTTCCATTCTCTTTGCCCTCATTGCTGAGCAATACCGTCCAGTAACCTCAAGCCATTGGATTGTGCGTGCATGCGCTCGCTGGTTAGATTGGGTCGCTGCTGAGTTCGGTGGTAAGACTGAGGATGGCGCAAGTCCAGTAGGTGCTCGTATGGCCTGCCTGGTGGCTTTTATATTGCCAACTTTTTTAGTCTTTATTGTGTACGTCACTTGTATGGTGACCTACCCAATCTTAGGTTTTCTTTGGAACATCGTCATTGCTTACTTGTTCTTTGGTTTCCGTCAATTTAGCCATTCTTTTACTGCAGTACATGAAGCAATCCAAGCGCATGATTTACCAGCAGCGCGCGCTGCATTAGGTGAGTGGTATGGTCCAGAGCTAGATGTCTCTAATTTGACTGAGACGGAGGTAATTTCTCTGGCGTTAGAGCGCGCAATTATCGGTTCGCATCATCATGTATTTGGCGTGTTGTTCTGGTTCATGATGCCAATGGGACCTGCAGGTGTTGTACTGTATCGCTTGGCTGATATTGCTGCACAACGTTGGTCAGAGCGTGGCGACTTTAACCTCAGCGAGTCAGCTCGTCATTTCTTCTACGTTTTAGATTGGGTTCCTGCTCGCATTACTGCAATGGGCTTTGCGATTGTGGGTAACTTCGAAGGCGCTGTATATGGTTGGCGCTATCTCACACAAAAATGGTCAGATTCTTTATCGGCAGTCATTCTTGCAGCGGGCAGTGGTGCTCTGGGTGTTCGCCTTGGTGAACCAATGAGTGAGCCTGATAGCGATGAAGCCTTACGTATGGCTGAAGCTGGTGAGCCGGTTGTGTATGAAGTAGGTCTTGAGCCCACTGAGCGTACGATGCGCTCTGCAGTGGGCTTGGTATGGCGCTTGGTTATCGCTTGGATGGCTTTGTTGCTAATGCTGACCATCGCTCTTTGGCTTGGCTAATCCCCTGAATTTGCACATCAGCTGTTTTTGAATCTGAATGCAGCTGTCTAAATAGTGCCAGTCTTTCTGGCGCTATTTCATTTCTATCTACTGCTTTACGGACCGCACAATCAGGTTCAGATAAATGTGCGCAGTTATGAAAGCGACACTTACCTAGTAAGTCTTTAAATTCTCTAAAGGCATGCTGCAATTCACTCACGGACATATGTGCCAAGCCAAACTCTTGGAAGCCTGGTGAGTCAATCAGCGCACCAAGCTTACCAGTTTCATCTCTGCCCCAAAATTCGGGTAACTGAAAGTAGCGACAGGCGGTAGTAGTGTGCTTGCCGGTATCTAGACGTACAGAATATTCTTGGGTCAAGGCGGCAGCATTAGGTATCCAGGCATTGAGTAAGCTGGACTTACCCATGCCTGACTGCCCCACGAATACGGAGACCTTGCCTTGTAAGGCAGTGCGTAAGACCTCAATGGATGCAGGATCAAACTTGGCGGAGACTTCGCTCACTGGGTAGCCCATATGCGCATAGGGCGCAATGATTGAGCGAGCATGCTCTAAGTGATCTTTGAGATCACACTTATTCAGCAAGATATGTAAGCCAATTTGATTAGCCTCAGCGGCGACTACCGCTCTTCCCAATAGATCTGGTGAGAAAGCAGGTTGTGTTGCAAGCACTACTAGGATCTGGTCGACATTTGATGCAATCAACTTACTCTTAAAAGCATCAGAGCGATAAAGTAGGTTTTCGCGAGGCTCAATTTGAATAATGCGTGCTTGATCGGCTGAGGTCATCTCCAATAGCATGCGATCGCCAACGGCGCCAATGTGCTGTTTTGCTGGTGTGCTGACCTGAATTAATGGGCCATCAGGCGATTCGTGCCCACTAGCATCAGTAATCAAACGCTGCGCTAAATAGTGCCTTCCGTAGGAGGCAATCAGTAGCGCATGAAACTGTCCCATCGTTATGAGTTAAAGCGTTGCAAGTTAGCGATGCGTAATGGCGCAGGGGGGTGCGAACTATAGAAAGCGGTATAGATTGGATCTGGCGTTAAGGTTGATGCATTATCTTGATATAGCTTCACTAGTGCAGTAATTAAATCTTTTGCAGAAGATTTCTCCGCAGCAAATCCATCAGCCTCATATTCATGTTTGCGAGATGCCAAGCTAGAGAGTGGCGTAAAGAAAAAGCTAAATACGGGCGATACCAGCATAAAGAGTGCTAATGCGAGACCGCCGTTATAGCCATTGAGGTTAGGCATCACACCTAAGTCTGTATAGAACCACACCTTAGTACTAATCCAGCCCAGTAGGGCGAACATGGCAAAGCTTAGAGCAAAGGAGACCAGGAGACGTTTGCGAATATGGTTGCATTTGAAGTGGCCAAGCTCATGGGCAAGAACTGCCTCCACTTCCCCTGGGTTGAGTTTCTCAATCAAGGTATCAAAAAATACAATCCGTTTTGCTTTGCCCATACCAGCAAAGAACGCATTGCCGTGAGCGCTACGCTTACTACCATCCATTACAAATAGGCCTTGGCTGGCAAAGTCACAGCGTGCGAGTAGTGCTTCAATCTGCGTTTTTAAAGGACCATCTTCTAAGGCTTGAAACTTATTAAAGAGTGGAGCAATAAAAGTGGGGAAGATCCATTGCATCAACAAGCTAAATGCCGTCAATACTGCCCACGCCCAAAGCCACCATAAGTCACCAGCTTTAGCCATCAAAGTCAGAATAACCCAGAGCAATGGAATACCAATGGCGCCTCCTACGGCTATGCCTTTGAACATATCCGAGAAGAATAGTTTCTTGTTCATACGGTTAAAGCCAAAGCGCTCTTCTAGGTAAAACTGCTTGTACCAAGAAAAAGGGATATCGAGTATTCCAGAAATAATCACAACCGAAACGAGTAAAGCAATTTGCTGGGCAATACCTTCACCTAAAAATTGAAGTAAAGCCATATTCAGAATTTGTAGTCCACCTAATAAGGTGAAGCCAATTAAAATGATGGCGCTAGCCCCATTCTCTAAAATACCCAGACGTAATTTAGCGATGGTGTAGTCGGCAGCCTTTTGATGTTCAGCTAAAGTTACTTTTTCAGCGAAATCTGCCGGGACGGCATTGCGATGTGCTGCCACATAGTGAATTTGGCGTTGGGACAGCCAGTGGCGAAGGCCAAAGCTAGCGATAAAGGCGATTAGGAAAACAATTGTGAATGTCATGAGATCATTATAGATATGAGCGAGAAAATCAACATTACAACTGCAGCAGCTACAGCAGCAACGAAGCCGGCGCCAGCCAATGAACACCTCATTTGGGTGGACATGGAGATGTCGGGTCTAGACCCAGAAAAAGAGCGAATTCTGGAAATTGCCATCATCGTTACGGATGCCCACCTCAATACCGTCGCTACCGCTCCTGTCTGGGTAGTGCATCAAGAAGATGCGGTCTTAGACGCAATGGATTCCTGGAATAAGGGTACTCATGGCCGCTCTGGTTTGATCGATAAGGTGAAGGCATCTACTTTGGACGAGGCATCTGTTGAAGCAGAATGCATTGCCTTTTTGAAAAAATATATCAAAGCCGGTATTGCTCCAATGTGCGGCAATACGATTGGCCAAGACAGGCGTTTTATGGCGAAGTACATGCCCAAGCTGGAAGCCTACTTTCATTATCGAAATATCGATGTGTCTACGTTAAAAGAGCTTTGCAAGCGCTGGCATCCAGAGTTAGTAAAAGGTTTTACTAAGAACCAGGCTCATACTGCTTTAGCGGATATTGAAGAGTCGATTGAAGAGCTGAAGTACTACCGCGAGAAATTTATTGTTCCCTTGCCCCAGTAAATGGAGATTAAGATTTCTTAATGGCACTCTTGGGTCTAAAGACTTTAATGACAGCCTCGTTAGTCTCAATATAGGGGCCGCCAATCAAATCTATACAGTAAGGTATTGCGGCAAAAATTCCTGGAACAATGGATTTACCGTTTTCATCTTTTAGGCCTTCCAGCGTTTCTGCAATTGCCTTGGGCTGGCCGGGCAGGTTAATCACTAGAGCGGCGTGATCATCAATTTCTCGCAGGACAGCAATTTGTCTGGAGAGAATTGCGGTAGGCACAAAGCTTAGGCTAATTTGACGCATTTGCTCGCCAAATCCTGGCATTTCCCGAGTTCCTGCTTCGCGCGTTGCCTCAGGGGTGACGTCTCTTCTGGAAGGGCCTGTACCGCCTGTGGTAAGCACCAGATCGCAACCAAGCTCATCAACCAGCTCAACGATGGTCTCTGTGATGCTCTCTGACTCATCGGCAATCAGCCGTTCATGAAAAGCGCAGGGATTGCTGATTGCCTTCATGAGCCAGGTTTGTAGGGCGGGTATGCCTTCATCCTGGTAAACGCCTTTACTGGCGCGATCTGAGATGGAAATCAGCCCAATTTTGACCTCATTTGGGCTGTTTCGTTTTTGGGCTTCTGTATGCTTCATATTTCTATTCTAGCTATTATTAGGGCATGTTTACATATACATCCAACCAGTTTCAAGAAATCATTGATTTCATGCTTAAAGAGGCCAAAAGAAGGGGGGCTTCAGATGCCGTTGCCGAGGTTTCTGAAGGTCAAGGTCTTTCAGTAACCGTTCGTAAAGGTGAGGTTGAAACTATCGAGCAAAGCTTGGATAAACAAGTTGGGGTTACGGTTTTTTTAGGTCATCACCGCGGCAACGCCAGTACTAGTGATTTTTCTAAAGAGTCTTTAAAAGCCACTGTAGATGCTGCGTATCACATTGCACAGCATACCGCTGAGGATTTATGTGCAGGACCTGCTGAAGCCGAGCTCTTAGAAAAAAATCCACTGGATCTCGATTTATTTCATCCCTGGAATCTTGATGTAGCACGCGCTGTAGAAATTGCACGCACTGCTGAGGGTGCGGCATTTGCGGTGAGTAAGCAAATCCAAAATAGTGATGGTGCCTCTGTATCCGCACATCATGCGCATTTCATGATGGGAACCTCACATGGGTTTATGGGAGGCTATCCATTTTCTCGTCACTACATTTCTTGCGCGCCAATTGCAAATGAGGGTGGTAAAAAAGGAAATATGCAGCGCGATGATTGGTATTCGAGCTCGCGCATTCCGGAAGAGTTGGCTGACCCTGCCGCAATTGGAGCTTATGCTGCACAGCGCGCACTTTCAAGGCTAAAAGCGCGTTCACTAACAACTAGGCGTTGCCCGGTAATCTTTGAAGCCCCCTTAGCTGCTGGCTTATTGGGGGGCTTAGTACAAGCAGTTTCAGGTGGCGCTTTATATCGACGCTCCAGCTTTCTGCTAGATAGCTTAGGTAAGCAAGTGCTGCCAAAGCATGTCAGCTTATTTGAAGATCCGCATTTGAAAGCTATGACGGGTAGTGTGCCATTTGACGAAGAAGGTGTAAAAACTTCTGCCCGTACAGTCGTTGATAAAGGAATTCTGGAGGGTTATTTTTTATCGACGTATTCAGCGCGTAAGTTAGGTATGCAAACAACCGGTAATGCTGGCGGCTCTCATCATCTGACCATCAAGAGTAAAAAAACTCCGAAAGGTGGTTTACCCGCCTTATTAAAAGAGATGGGTACTGGCTTATTGGTCACAGAGCTCATGGGTCAGGGTGTGAATTACGTTACAGGTGATTATTCTCGTGGAGCATTTGGTTACTGGGTTGAGAATGGCGAGATTCAGCATCCAGTTGAAGAGGTAACCATTGCTGGTAATTTGCGCGATATGCTGTTGGATATTCAGCTCATCGGTAGTGATACTCTCATTCGTGGCACAAAGGAGACGGGATCTATTCTATTGGGCTCGATGACGGTTGGTGGAAAATAGATACATAATCTTAAAATAGTCTCTAAATAAGAATTCATTATTTTTTAAGGGGTGACGGAAATGCAAAGACGTTCTTTTTTAAAGAAAGCTACTATCGGCGCTGGTGCTGTTGCTATTGCTGGACCATCCATTGCACAAAGCCTGCCAACGCTCAATTGGCGCTTGGTGTCGAGTTTTCCTAAATCTTTAGATACTCTATTTGGCACCCCTGAAGTTTTTGCTAACTCTTTACGTAAGGCGACTGAGGGTAAATTTAATGTCAAGATATTCGCAGCTGGCGAAGTAGTGCCCGCACTGCAGGTATTGGATGCGGTACAAAATGGCACAGTAGAGTGTGGTCACACTGCTAGTTACTACTATCTTGGTAAGAACAGCGCCTTTATTTTTGATACTGCCGCTCCATTTGGTATGACTGCCCGTCAACAATCCGCCTGGATGCTGCATGGCAATGGTATGAAGCTCATGCGTGAGCTCTACGCCAGCTATAACATTGTGAATTTTCTGGGTGGTCAGACAGGCACACAAATGGGTGGTTGGTTTCGGAAAGAAATTAAATCACCAGAGGATCTGAAGGGCTTGAAATTCCGTATCGCTGGTTTTGCTGGGCAGGTTCTTGCCAAGCTCGGCGTTGTCCCACAACAGTTGCCTGCAGGCGAGATCTACTCTGCACTAGAAAAGGGTACGATTGACGCTGCTGAATTTGTTGGCCCTTACGACGATGAAAAGTTAGGCTTAGCAAAAGTCGCTAAGAACTATTACTACCCTGCTTTTTGGGAGGGTGCTGCTGGACTCTCTTTCTTGGTGAATAAGAAGCAGTGGGATTCATTACCACCTGCATACCAAGCGGCCTGGGAAGCAGCTTGTTTTGAAGCGCATACTGATATGTGCGCTAAATACGATGCACTGAATCCGCCAGCTCTTCAGCGCTTACTTCAGACTGGCGCAGTCTTGCGAAAGTTCAATACATCCATCTTAGATGCGTGCTTTAAAGCAAGCCAGGATACTTATGCTGAAGAGTCGGCTAAGAACCCGCAATTTAAAAAGATTTTTGATGACTATCGTGCTTTTAGAAACATGGAAGCACAGTGGTTTAATGTGGCTGAACAAGCATTTGCACAATACAGTTTTAACAAGAAGCTTTGAGAAATCTATCGCTGGGTAATGGGGCTCTTAGCGAGCCCCATTCTTTTTCAATTTAGCTTGTATCAATGCTTGAATTAGTTGCCACCCCACTATCTCAGTCACTCCACGCGCATTCACTTGCATTTTTTGTGTGCGCAGTGATTAGCGTGATCATTGTTGGTATCTCTAAGAGTGGCTTTGGTGCTGGCCTAGGGATTCTTTCCCTGCCTTTAATGGCAAGTCAGTCAAGTATTAATGAAGCTTTGGCAATCTTGCTCCCACTGCTGATCGCTATTGATTTGGTAGGCTTGCATCGTTTTATTCGTAACGCTAATTGGCGCATTTTGAAGATCATCATCCCTCCGGCAATTGTAGGACTTCTTGTGGGTATGATTTTCTTTACTGCAATCACGCCAAAGGTATTGACTCTCTCGATTGGTATTTTTACCTTACTCTTTTTGATTCAGAATCTGGCTATGTCGCATCTGAATATCAAAGAGACAAAGTCTTACCCTTGGCTTGGGCGTGCAATGGGTTTCACCTCAGGATTCACATCCTTTGTTGCACATATTGGAGGGCCGCCCATTACGGTATACATGCTCAGGGAAAAGCTTCTGCCGATGGTTTATACCTCAACACTAGGAGTCTTTTTTACGATCATGAATTTTGGGAAATTGGGCCCTTATGCCTATCTAGATCTACTGAACTACAAGCAACTTGCAACTTCGATTATCTTGCTGCCTTGTGTGCCGATCGGAGTTTACTTTGGCTTCTATTTGGCAAAAAGAATCTCCATGAAGTGGTACTACCGCACGGTGAGATTCTTTTTACTGATAGCCAGTATCAAACTCATTACCGATGGACTTATTTAGTACCCAATACCTGTTGTAAGAAGCGCGAGATATCCATGAGCTCCTCGTGATTGACTGAGTGCTCCATAGGGTATTCATTCCAATCTACTGAATAGCCCATTTTTTCTAGTGCAGAGTGTGACGCCTGGGCGCGATCTAGGGCCACCACTGGATCATATGTGCCATGGGCCATAAAGATGGGCGTATTAGCGTTGGCTGAATGCTTTTCAAGATTGGCAGTCATTGCCAGTGGTAAGTAACCTGATAGGGCGATGATTCCAGCGAGCTTATGTGGAAAGCGCAAGCCAATATGCAAAGCCATTGCGCAGCCCTGTGAAAATCCAGCTAAGACAATCTTGTTGTATGCAATGCCACGACTAGCTTCTTTTTCAATGAGCTCAACAATTGATGTGGCTGATTTCTGAATGCCAGTAGCATCCTCTTTGTCGGTTAAGTTTCTACCGACGATGTCATACCAAGCTGGCATCACATACCCTCCATTGACGGTCACCGGCATACTTGGCGCACTTGGGAATATAAAGCGAATACCAGGACATCCGGACAGTTTTAATTCTGGAATGATGGGCACAAAGTCATTGCCATCTGCACCAAGACCGTGGAGCCAGATAACGGCAGCTGTTGGATTCGGGGTAGTTTCTAGTTCGATACAAGGGAGCATGTTTAATTCTCTAAAGTATGTCGGCTTAATATTATCGACTTAATTTGCATCTTCATTGCAACTTGACCTCTAAAAAGGTCTAAAGATGGGTAGAATCTTTGAATACCGCTCATTTATACAGGCCATCAATGAACTCAAAAAAGCTAACCAACTTCATTCTGGGAGCTATGGTCATAGGTGTCGTGGTTGGCTACCTAGTAAATCTATATGGTGCAGGGACGACCTTCCCAGATCAGTATGTGATTTACATCTCTATCTTGACGGATGTATTCCTACGCCTGATCAAAATGATTATTGCCCCACTAGTATTTGCTACCTTGGTAGTTGGTATAGCCAAAATGGGTGACGCTTCGACTATTGGACGAGTGGGCTTAAAAACCTTTTCTTGGTTTATCTCCATGTCGCTGGTATCGCTGTTGTTAGGCTTGGTAATGGTAAATATTCTGCAGCCAGGTATTGGCGTGGAATTAACTCTGCCTGCTATCGAGGCAAGCACAGGCCTCAATAAAGCCAGCTTGAATTTTCCAGAATTTGTAAGACATATCTTCCCAGTGAGCATCTTTGATGCGATGGCTAAAAATGAGATCTTGCAGATTGTTGTCTTCGCTGTTTTCTTTGGTGTTGGTGCAGCAGGCATGGGAGCAAGGGCAGATGAGTTCATTCGCAATCTAGATATGCTTTCCCACATTATGTTGAAGATTACGACAGCAGTGATGAAGTTAGCGCCCATTGCGGTATTCTCGGCAGTATCTTCAGTCATCGCTGAAAATGGCGTCAGCATATTGATGACCTATGGAAAATTCATGCTCAGCTTCTATGCGGCAATCGCAACTCTGTGGGTAGTCATTATTTTAATTAGCTCGCTTGTTCTTAAAAAACGTACTTGGCAGTTAGTGAAAATGCTGCGAGAACCAGCCTTACTCGCATTTACCACTGCCAGTTCTGAGGCAGCCTATCCCATGACTTTGGAGAGAGTAGAGCGCTTTGGTTGTAAAAATAAAATTGCCTCCTTTGTTTTACCAGTTGGATATTCATTTAATTTAGATGGCTCAATGATGTATTGCACCTTTGCAGCAATCTTTATTGCACAGGTCTATGGTGTTGAAATGGAGCTCAGTCAACAATTATTAATGCTCCTAGTACTGATGATTACTTCCAAGGGGATTGCCGGTGTACCCCGGGCCTCATTGGTAGTGATTGCTGCGACCTTATCGCAATTTAATCTCCCCGAGGCGGGGGTTCTCTTAATTCTGGGTGTTGATCACTTCTTAGATATGGCTCGCTCAGCAACCAATGTATTGGGTAATGGTTTAGCTACAGCTGTTATCTCCAAATGGGAAGGCGAGTTGGAGGGTTAGGTTTTGCCCTTAAATATGAAACATGTGCCCCATTTCCATTGGGCTCGGGTGTAAGATCATTTCATTGATTTGGTTTTGATGGAGAAGCATGCAATGAAGCCGTTTTATATTGATTACCCCCAAGAGAAAATTGAAGAACATCAGCATGCTTATCGCTGCCTTCATTGCAAAATTCCCACTACCATCATTTTTGGTCTGTTAGAGAATCATGCTGAGAATTGCAATTACCGCATTCATCAAAGCAAATGGACTCAATTAGAAGCAAAGCTCAAGCCTCACAAAGAGCACTTTGACGAACACCATATTGATGAGGTGGATGGATGAAAACATATCCGATTGCTTTGGAATTAACTGTTTGGGAAGATCTCGGCCTTAATCAATATGAAGTGACCATTGATGAGGTAGCTAAGATTTCGATTAAGCGCACGGATGATGTGCTGCGAACACGCGAGTTAACTGATAATGAGGTGAGCACATTAATTGCCGCTATTAAATCTCTGCGAGTGCCAGTAAGCGAAGAGCTAAATGAAGGCGAGACCAATAAACCCCTAATTAGTTATGAGTTGATTGTGGAGTCCGCTCACTTTTCTCTTGAATTTAATTGGGAAGACGTGGATGCAAGCGGGCCTCAATCAAAATCATTTGAATCAGTTTCAGCTTTGACTGCTGTAGTACTCAGTCTGGATTTGGCACATTAAGTCCAGGCTAAGCCTCCACCACGATAAATTCCCCAAGCGATATTTTTTCTCTAAATTGAGAGAAAGAAAATAGCGCTTTTATTCTTTTAGTATTAATCACCTCAATCTTGCCATCCGGCGTGAGGTTGGCAAGATAGTCTCCTTCCGGAAAGAGGGCCTCAGGAATACTTTCAGTCTCGAGTATTTGAGCTGGTAATACCAGGCTCTTTGTAATTTTGATACGCATAAACGTATCTTAAGTATCAAGAATTAGAACGATATTTTGATGTGCACAAAATCAAAAAAGTTTGCACCTAAAGGGTGCAGGTAGAGCCAATATAGTTACTTTAGTCGAGCACTTTTACGTGTTTTCTCATAAAAAGCAGCTGGTTTTGAGGAAACCCACTCAATGAATTTCTTCATTTCTGGATGCTCTTTTAATATTTGGGCATGATGGTATTGCTGGGCTAATTCTGTTTCAGTAAAAAGAGCATGAATTTGCTTATGACAAATGCGGTGCAGATACTCGGTGGTTTTCCCTCCCTTGGACTTGGGGATGAGGTGGTGGTCATCCTTTTGTGAATTCGGTATGGCTCGATCACAAATGGGGCAAATAATTGCCGTAACTGGTCTCGAGACCGGTTTGTTTAGTGCAATCAGTTTTTGACGAATTTTTCCAATCATGGGCTCAAGCTAGTTTATTGAATAAGTCTTAAACTTGCAGAGTGACAAAATCAGTCCCGAAAACCCTCGCAGAACCAGACTTATCCCGCATCATTGAGATGGCTTGGGAAGATCGCACGCCATTTGATGCGATTGAGAAAATCTTTGGTCTTGGCGAGCCTCAAGTGATTGCCATTATGCGTAAATCATTAAAGCGAAGTTCCTTTGAGCTTTGGCGCAAAAGGGTAACCGGGCGAGCAACAAAACACAGTGCTTTACGAAGTGAAGAAGTCACTAGGGCTTACTGCCCAACCCAATATAAAAATAAATGAATCATCAGCAAAAGCAGAAAGACCATCATCCTAAGCGATTGGTCCTGATCCTGGGAGATCAGCTCGATCTGCAAAGTGCTGCCCTAAGAGACTTTAATTCTCAAGCCGATGAAATCATCATGATTGAATCGGCCAATGAGTCTCAGTATGTATGGACCCATAAAGCAAAGATTGCCTTGTTTTTGTCGGCTATGCGCCACTTCGCAAAGGCAATCGAAAGGCTGAATTACCCCCTGACCTATATCAAAAACTCTCCATTACCAATTGTTGAGGTTCTTAAAGAGCAGATTCTTCGAAAAAAAGTAAAGCACTTGATTTGTATTGAGCCAGGTGAGTGGCGCCTTAAACAATCTATCGAAGCATTGGCAAGGCAGTTAGACATCGAGTTAGAGATGCGTGAAGACGAGCATTTTTATTGCTCACGCCAAGAGTTTTCAAAGTGGGTTGCTGATAAAAAAGAACTTAGGCTGGAGTACTTTTATCGCTTGATGCGTAAGACACACAACATCTTATTGGATAAGGATGGTAATCCAGAGGGCGGGCAGTGGAACTTTGATCAGGATAATCGCAAGCCTTATCCCAAGAAGGGTCCGGGTATTATTGATGCGCCAGCAACATTTAAATGCGATGCCATTACAAAGGAGGTGATCGCTTATGTTGAAAAGACTTACCCAGATCATCCTGGGTCACTGGCTTCATTTAATTGGCCAGTTACTAGAGAGCAAGCAATAGAGGCTCTCGGATATTTTGTTGAATATCGTTTGCGAAACTTTGGCGTTTATCAAGATGCTATGTGGATAGATACACCATTTGGGTGGCATTCCATCTTATCGAGCGCTTTAAATCTCAAACTTCTAAATCCTCGAGAGGTGATAGATGCCGTTCTCATTGCCTGGAAAAAGTATTCTTTAGATCTTTCGACTATCGAGGGCTTCATACGACAAATATTAGGTTGGCGTGAGTTTGTACGAGGCATGTATTACCTTGATATGCCCAAGATGGCTCAGGACAACTATTACGGCCATCGAAATTCCTTACCCAAATGGTATTGGACTGGACAGACTCAGATGGCTTGTATGAAAGATGCCATTGGTCAAACACTGCAATACGGTTACGCACATCATATTCAGCGTCTGATGGTTACTGGCAACTTTGCGCTTTTAGCAGAAATTCTGCCCCAAGAAGTGTGTGAGTGGTATTTGGCTATTTACGTAGATGCGATTGAATGGGTTGAGCTGCCAAATACAGCAGGCATGGCTTTGTTTGCAAATGGGGGCCGATTTACTAGTAAGCCCTATATAGCAAGCGGTGCGTATATCAAACGTATGAGTAACTACTGCGGCTCTTGCAAATACAAGCCTGAGGTCCGTTATGGTGAAGAGGCATGTCCCATAACTACTTTGTATTGGAATTTCTTGATTAAGCATCGAGATCAATTTGAGGCTAGTCCGCGAACTAGATTGATGACTGCAAATCTCAAAAGAATCAGCGATGAGGATCAAAAAGAAATTACGTTGCATGCTAAAAAGATTCTGTCCAAACTAGATCATCTCTAGGCAATCATGACTAAGACATCATTTAAGGGAAACAAAAGTTTCTTGCCCAGCAAGATCTGCATTGTTTGTAAAAAAGAAATGACGTGGAGAAAATCCTGGGCTAAGAACTGGGAATCTATCAAATACTGTTCTGATGCATGCAGAGCTAAAAAGACTCCTTAAACACGCGCCTAAAAAGTATTTGATTTGGGAATGTCAACTCGCCGTAAACCTGACCCGTTATGTAGGAAAGGGCTTAGTTCCTTTCTGACTTGGAGGTCTGTATGAAAAAGATATTGGTTTGCCTATTAACGGGGCTAATGCTTGCTGGGTTTGCTACCGGTGCGAGCGCTCATGGAGGTAGGGGTCCGAATTATGGTGCTTACTATGGCGGCTATTACGGTGGCCATGGAGGTGGTTGGCGTGGGGGTTGGGCGCCATTTGCAGTCGGAGCAGTAGCTGGGGTTGCAGTTGCTAATGCGTATTACAGACCTGCCCCTGTTTATTACGCACCGCAATATATTTACCCGCCTCAACCACAAACTGCAGCTTACTGTCCAGAAAACGGGCTCTACTATCCGCAAACTCAAGCTTGTCCCAGTGGTTGGCAAAGAGTGAATTATTAAGTCTTAAAAAACATTACTTTTTAGATTGAGAAAAATAATGCCACTAGAAAGTGGCATTATTTGCTTCAATACTGTGATTAATGTGGGAGGATTACTTTCCGCAAGGAAATTTACCCGCCAAGAAACGCAAAAGGGTATCGGCTGCAGGCTCTGTTGCATATTTGGAATTTGCCTCGGCCCATTTAACATAGTCCTGAATGACTTCGTTGCGAGTTGGTGCAGGTTGCTTGATGCAAATAAATTCTGGAGCTGTTTTTGGATTGCGAGTCACTAAATAAGTGTCGTAGACGGCTTGACCATAAATCTCACATGTAATAAAGGTGCCATTGCTACCTTTGCAATCTTGTAGTAGTTCTTGCGTACTAATCATATTTGCAGCTTGGGATGCTGTAGGGAAACCCAAAACTACGCTAGTGAATGCCGTTAACAGAATCTGCTTTTTCATAATTATTCTTTCGTATTGGTTTTAATCGTTAAATTGAAATGATCTCTTTTCTTAGCGTCGGCCCCTAAAGCCACCACCACCAAAGTGTTCGCCGCCTGAACGCGCACTACCTCCCCCAAAGCGATCGCCGCCACCATTAAACTGGGCGCTGCGAGTATCACCAAAGCCGCTAGAGCCATTTCTGAAATTACTCTGCCCACCCTCGCGATTGCCTAAATTGCGCTCGCCAGCACGATCATCGCTATTATTACCGGCACGACTTCCATCGCGATTACCTAAGTTGCTACGGTCATCGCTACTGATACCATTGCGTTGTAAGTTTTGACGTAGTTGATCGCGTTCGGCATCACGATTGGCCCCACCGCCACCAATATTGGCATTACGGCGTTGCTGATCCGGCTTCCAATCACTTGTACCGCTCTTGTTGCCAGACCAATTGCTATTGGTATTACGATTGAATTTATTGAAGTTATTGTTATTCACTGTGAGAGAGTTCCCGCCGCCATAACCCCCACCCCAGTGGCACCCACCCCAGAGGGCTGCACCAACAGCCATACCAACGCCAAAAGACAGTAATGCAGTGCCAGCTACATAACCAGGTGGGTAGTAAGCAACTGGTGGATAAGCTGGATAAGGCCATGCACCATAGACCACGGTCGGGTTATATGACGGGACATATATAAGCTGTGGGTTAGCTGGCTGAATCACAATCGCTTCAGAAGAGCCACTACCTTGAGTGCTGACTGTCTGCTGCGCATTGGATTGCAGTGAACCGTTTTTCTTAGCCTTGGCGCGCAAAGCTTGAATTGCTGCCATCGTATCTGATTGTTGCGCTAGTACTGCATTGCCAAGGTTTTGAGTCCAACTTAATTGAGAGCCCATCATTTCTAAAACAGGAGGGAAGGAAACTAAAGACTTTACGCTAGGGTCCCAGCTCTGTTGTTGCAGAGCGTTGTTTAATGCATCACCCTTTAGTTTGCTGTTATTGTGTAACCAATTTGTTGCCTCAGAAACTTCAAGGGGGTAGGTAGATGCCATCAATATTTGTGAAACCAATGGGTCTGGATATAAAGCGATTGGAGCAACTAGTGCCTCTAATTGCGCTTGGGATTGTTTATTGACTTGAGATTGACCGTCTCCTTGTGCGTAAGTCACAGGAACGACAGCGGGAAGGCTAAGCACCGTGACTAACATACCCGCTAGTAATTGAGAGGGGATCCCTCGCTTTTTTGCTACCAACATTAGCGCATCCTTTTTGTAGAGTGGAAAAAATATTCTACCCAATCCTAAGGAGTTGTCTCTCATTTTAGGGAAATTACTAGTAAATGGCATTATTAGAGCTCGGATGGGAAGAATGCCGGACAATATCTATATGAAGCCTATTTTGTATTCCTATCGTAGATGTCCTTATGCAATGCGTGCGCGTATGGCCCTCAAATATGCAGATATTGAGTATGAGCACCGTGAGATTGAGTTACGGAATAAGCCCCAATCGATGTTGGCTGTATCCCCCAAGGGAACTGTGCCTATATTGCTTATAGATAAGTTAGTAATAGATCAAAGTTTAGCCATCATGCGCTGGGCAATCGCACAATCTGATCCAGATGGGTGGGGCAATATAGATAATGAAATTGCCCGAGAATGGATTGAGAAAAATGATGATCAATTTAAAGTTTTACTGGATCAATATAAATATCCCAATCGACATCCTGAATTAGATCCAGAAGTAGTTTTAGATGAAGCTTTGCAATTCATGTTGCTGCCAATGGAAAAAGCATTGCAACACTCGCCGTATTTGCTTGGAAGTCAAATGACTTTAGTAGATATTGCCATCTTTCCATTTATTAGGCAGTTTTCGATGGTTAATCAAAATGTATTTGATCAACTCCCGATACCAGCAATCAAGAAATGGCTAGCTAATCATCTAAAGTCAGAGCTATTTAATGCCGTAATGCAAAAACACCCAGTTTGGATGGATTAGATAGTTATTAGGAGCTTGAATTAAATTTAAGGGTTACAGTGATGACACTTCGATGGGTCGGCAAACCTAAATACTTTCATAGCTTCTGTTTCTTCATAGCCGCATTTTAGGCAGCCCCATATTTTGGTAATCTCTTCATCAGTAGCTAGACCGCAGGAATTGCAAGGGAGACCCCGCTTAATATCTTTGATCCAAAATCCAGGCGTTTTGCATTGAGGGCATAAGGAATTCATCTTATTTGCTAGATCAATGGTAGCCTTACGAATATTTTCCATTCTGCTTGGATTGGCAAATGCACGTAAATCATTCTCTACGTAGACAATACCTTTTGAGGAAAGTTTTTTTGCCCACTCAAATGCTTCTTTTAGTGCAATAAGTTCTTTGATGCCTTTTTTGGATTGCGGATGATATTCATCGGTGGGTTTAACAACTAGATAGTGTGATGGGAAGAGAGCATTATCGGCAAATTTTTCCATCTCCTGCCAATGCCTCAGATAAACATACTCATTTTGAGCTGGACCACTAGAGAAACCGGTGATTTCCAATTGATATTTCTGATCTATTAAAACAATTAATTCATTGTTCCAGGGAAGCATTCCGGAATAGGGGTCGCTGACAAATGCACCCTCACTTGCTAAACCTAAGTCAAGATTCAGCAGGTCTATTCCAATCATTGCTTTCTTGCGCGCAGCATCCAGCTGGGTTCCATACCGAGGTATCTCTTGTGTAAAGGTGCCCAATAGATCTGTGTCGTATGCGCTTGTTTGCTGCACAAGACATCCAAGCTCTTTATATAGCACGTCAGCAATAACCTCTTCTTTGCCATGCTTAGTCAATAAGCTTATTGGTCGATTAGAAAAGATACCCATTTATTTATGAACTAGTAGATATATAGCTTCTACAGAAATTGCCTTGCTATGATGGTGTAGAGCGGGATTCCCAAAATAATATTAAATGGGAATGTAATTCCTAGAGACATTCCCATATATAGAGCCGGATTAACCTCAGGTAGGGCATGGCGGAGCACTGCCGGTACTGCAATGTAAGATGCGCTAGAAGCAAGCACCATGAGCAAAATGGTATTGCCGAGAGGAAGTCCAATCAGCTTGCAAAGTGCAAGAGCTAATAGTGCGTGTGACAGTGGTGAACCAATGGCATAGAGCAATGTAATAGGCGGCTTACCTCTTAAACCTTTAAAGTTTCTAGCTGCCATCAGCCCCATGTCTAAAAGGAAGAAGGCTAGCATGCCCTTAAATAAATCAATGGAGAATGGCGCCATTAGTTTATGTCCAGAGTCGCCGCTAATTAGTGCAACTGCCATAGATCCAAGTAATAGAAGTTGAGCGCCATCAGTAAATGACTCATGCAGTATCTTAGAAATACCTGCAGGCTCATACTTTGATGTTGGGTCAGACGACATAGATGCCCTAGCTTTGTTTGCTAGCACTATCGCCAAAATAATTGCTGGCGATTCCATGAGAGCCATCGCTGCGGCCATATGACCGCCATAGGCAATATTAAATTGATCTAAGTATTGGGTGGCAGTAATGAAAGTAACTGCACTTACTGATCCATAGGTTGCTGCGATCGCAGCAGCATCAAAAGCACTCAGCTTCTTTCTCAGAATCCAATAGCCAATGATCGGAATAATGACAGCAAGGAATATTGCCAATCCTAATGAAAGAGCAATTTCACTTGTGAACCCAGACTTATGAAGAGCAAAGCCGCCCTTCAGACCCAGGGCCATCAATAAATAAAGGGATAAGAACCGCGATATTTGTGGTGGAATTTCTAGGTTGGATTTGACGGATCCTGCAAATACCCCAAAGATAAAAAACAGTATGGCAGGGTCAAGGAAATTGGTCATAACTTCATTCTATGTCTTAGTAAGAAATTATTCTTATCCCCATGATTTGTAAGTCTAAGATAGCGCCACCCTTTATTGTTGGACTCAATGGAAATAGTACCAATGGAGGCTGGGTATTTTTACTCATTTAGGCGTAATGCGTAGTAAAAGTAGATCTAAGCGACTATAAAATCACAGTTTTACAGCCTTCCTAAAGCGCGGGAGATAAGTCATAAAATAGTGATTAGAGTTCTAATAAAACGAGGCAATAGCGTATCAAAGCATATTTTCAGGAGAAGTCATGGAGCCCTTAGCAAAGATAAAAGTCGTAGAGATGGGACAACTCATCGCTGGACCATTTGCAGCTAAAACCTTGGCTGATTTTGGTGCCGATGTCATCAAGATCGAGCCGCCTAAAGTTGGTGATGCCTTGCGTAAGTGGCGATTACTAAAAGATGGCACATCTGTCTGGTGGCAAGTGCAGTCACGTAATAAAAAATCACTTTCTCTAGATTTAAGACAAGCTGAAGCGCAAGACATTGTCAGAACATTGGCGACTGAGGCGGACATCTTGATAGAAAACTTCCGCCCTGGAACATTAGAGGGATGGAGTCTTGACCCGGAAAAATTGCTTGAGCTCAACCCTAAATTAATTGTTTTGCGTATTAGTGGTTATGGACAAACTGGCCCATATCGTGACAAGCCAGGATTTGGTGTGGTTGCTGAAGCTATGGGTGGCTTACGTCATCTCACAGCCGAACCAGGCAGGGTACCAGTGCGAGTTGGGATTAGCATCGGAGATACCTTGGCCTCCTTGCATGGCGTAATTGGTATTTTGTTGGCATTACAAGAGCGTCACAGCAGCGGTAAAGGACAAATCATTGATATCGCTCTGTATGAAGCAGTGTTTAACTGCATGGAAAGTTTGTTGCCTGAGTACAGTGCCTTTGGCGAAGTTAGGCAAGCAGCTGGTAGTGCTTTGCCAGGAATTGCCCCTACTAACGCCTACCAATGCGCAGATGGCGGGTATGTCTTAGTTGCTGGTAATGGCAATAGTATTTTCAAGCGCCTTATGACCGTGATTGGGCGCGATGATTTAGGTAGTGATCCGCAACTAGAGAATAACGATGGTCGGGTGAAGCGTGTGGCTGAGCTGGACCTAGCCATTGGTGAGTGGACCAAGACTATCAGTACAACTAAGGTATTAGAGATACTTGATTCGGTAGCGGTACCAGCCGGCAGAATTTATACCGTTGCTGATATTGCAAATGACCCTCATTACAAGGCAAGAGAAAACATTCAGACAATTGAGATGCATGACGGTACTAAGTTGGATGTGCCAGGTGTTATCCCAAAGTTATCACGTACACCAGGATCTATTAAAACGCTTGCACCAGATATCGGCCAGAATACGGATGAGATCTTAAAAAGTATTGGCTTAACAGAAGCGCAAGTTGCATCATTAAAAGAGCGCGGCATTGCATTTACTAAATAAAGTTAATCACAAGAGCAAATAATCGGACGCGAAGAAAAGACTATGACCAGAATTTATTTCAATGACGTTGTTACTAGGGATGGCTTTCAGATTGAGCCCAGCTTTATTCCAACAGACGATAAAGTAAGACTGATTGATGAGCTGAGTAATTGTGGCTTTGCCAAGATCGAGGTGACATCCTTTACATCCCCTAAAGCCATTCCGATGCTCAAAGATGCTGAGGAGGTAATGGGTCGAATCAAGCGTGTACCAGGAGTTGAATACACCGTATTGGTTCCTAATTTACGAGGCGCTGAGCGTGCCCTTGAATCTAAGGCTGATGAATTTAATCTGGTGATGTCGACATCCGAAACGCATAACCTTGCCAACTTGAGAATGGGTCGAGAAAAGAGTTTTGCTGGGCTCGCCGAGGTAATTAAGTATGCTGATGGCAGAACGCCGATAAATGTTTCTCTATCTACCGCCTTTGGTTGCCCCATGGAGGGTAATGTACCGCAAAGTGTTGTGGAGGGTTTTGTGCAACGTTTTGCAGATTTAGGTGTTCGCGGTGTAACGATTTGCGATACCACCGGCATGGCCAATCCAGATCAAGTAAAAAAGATGTGCGACGCCTTGCAAAAGAAATTTTCTGAGACACAGATTACTTTGCACTTCCATAACACCAGAGGTATGGGCTTAGCTAATATTTTGGCTGCAGTGCAATCGGGCATTGTGCGTTTCGATGGGTCTTTGGGTGGTTTAGGCGGTTGTCCATATGCGCCTGGAGCAAGCGGCAATATTTCAAGTGAGGATGCTGTCCATATGCTTGATGCTATGGGTTATGACACCGGTATGAACATCCCCAAGCTACTGCAACTGGCCAAAGAGTTACCCATGATCGTGGGGCACGAGGTTCCAGGGCAGGTAGCTAAAGCTGGCAGCACTTTCACATTGCATCCTGAGCCTAGTTACGTAGAAGAATTACGTCAAGCTCAATGAAGCAAAACAAGCAAGAGTCATTAAGTAAGGTAAACGAAGTGAGGGAAACAAAAAGGTAAATAAAGCATGATCGATCATTTAGACCACTTAGTGCTTACCACTGCCAAAGAAGTTGAGTGCGTGGATTTTTACACCCGTGTACTGGGAATGAAGTTGGAATCTTTTATTGGGGGTACGCCACCAGTTGAGCGTAAAGCTTTCAAGTTTGGCAATCAGAAGATTAATTTACATATCAAAGGTAAAGAATTTGAACCAAAGGCTGATACTCCGACACCGGGATCACTAGATCTTTGCTTTATTGCTGACTGCCCGCTTGCGCAGGTAATTGAAAAACTCAAATCAGAGGCATGGCCAATCATTGAAGGCCCAGTCATTAGAACTGGAGCTATGCAGAAGATTAATTCGATCTATGTTCGAGATCCGGATCAAAATCTGATTGAAATATCGCAATTAATTTAAGTGGGGGCTTTTGCATCATTGCTGGGGCGGGCAAGATTGGCTTGAGGTGGATCTTGGGTGTTACAGATACCCATTTATTGGTCATACCAACAAACTAGTGGTCAAAGTTCAAATCAATGGCTCCCCATATTTTTATAGCTATCATTGAGCTATGAAAACTTTAATCTTGCGTTTGATTTGGGTTTTAATTGGCTCATCCGTGGCAATTACATTAGCTTTGTGGATTACACAAGCCAATTCTCCTCTTCTGCTCGCCTCGTTAGGCGGCACCACACTCTTTTTATTTGCCCTAAGTACTGCTCCTGCGGCACAACCAAGGGCAGTATTTGGTGCACACCTCATTAGTAGCTTAGTCGGTATATTGGCTTATCAGTTGTTTGGCGATGCATTTTGGGTTTATATCGTAGCGCTGGTGGTAACGATAGGTATCTTATTGATTGTGAGGTGTGTCCATCCTCCCGCTGGTGCAAATCCGCTAATTATGATTCAAGCCCACGCAAGCTTTATTCATCTTGGGGTAACTGTATTGGTAGGTGTCTGTATTATTTTCATAGTCGCTTACCTCTGGAGCCGACTTGGTATTGGATCAAGAAAATATCCAGTATCTTGGACTCAGCCCTCACCGCCCTCCTTAAACTGGAGTATCTGGGATATTTAAATCAGTTATCGCTTTGTCGGTTCATGGCACCTTGACTAAAAACCGAAATCACTTAGAGCAGGGTGTTCATCTGGTCTTCTGCCAAGTGGCCAAAAGAATTTTCGGTCACTCTCTTTAATTGGCAAATCATTAATGCTAGCAAAGCGACGCATCATGAAACCATTCTCATTAAACTCCCAATTCTCATTGCCAAAGCTCCGCGTCCAATTGCCCGAGTCATCATGACATTCGTATGCAAACCTAACAGCAATCCTATTTTCAGTAAAAGCCCAAAGTTCTTTAATTAGTCGATAATCTAGTTCTTTGGCCCATTTGCGGCGCAAGAACTCTTTAACCTGCTCACGACCATTTGGGAACTCTGCACGATTTCGCCAAATGGTGTCTTCGGTATACACAAGAGATACTTTTTCGGGGTCTCGAGTATTCCACGCATCTTCAGCCATGCGAATTTTTTGAATAGCCGTCTCTTTTGTAAAAGGGGGTAGCGGTAATTTTTTCTCCAATTGCATCTCCATGACTTGATTTATTTAGATGGTAATAGACAAAGTATCTATTGCTTTATCGAAATGCACTCTATTGGAATATTCCTTAATGGAATTATTTTTCTTCGATACCGAAAATAGCTAGCAACATTAGCACTTTTTTGGGGCATATTTTTTTGACTTAGCTACTCTCTTATAAGCAGCTAGCTCTGTTTAATTATTGTCAATTCTTGATGGTTTCTTTGGCACGCAGACCAGAAAAAGAATGTTTTTTTATTGCTTAATGAAGACTAAAAAAGCGTTTTTTAAGGCTCAAAAACCCTTCAAATACATGCTTAAAGAGGGCAACACCATTCTGGTGCACAACAATACTATTTGGAATTTATTGGTGCACTTAGGCAGGGTTAACCCATTAGGTCTTGTTAAAAATGATGCATAGATTTTGCTTCATGAAAACAATAAACCCAAGGAGATGTCAATGAATTCATATCGCCCCTTTGATCCGGATAGACCGCTCTTCAGTAGTCGCTGCAGTTGTGGCCGTCATGCATCTGATGATGAGCATAACCTCGACTTATCGGCAAAAATGGATGAAGAGCAAATGAGCGCTGATTTTGTTGAAGCTAGTCTAGTAAAGGCTCTGTTTCCTCAAGAGAGTCGACGTCGTGCATTTTTGAAGGCAGTTGGCACCGGTGGGGCGATGAGTGCTTTATCTGGTTTTTTACCGGTCGGCGCTTTGCAAGCAATGGCTCAAGAAAAGGCTCCGCTAGAGAAGCCGGACTTAAAAATCGGTTTTATCGCTATTACTTGCGCAACCCCGTTAATCATGGCTGACCCATTGGGCTTTTATAAGAAACAAGGATTGAATGTCACCTTAAATAAGACTGCAGGCTGGGCACTTATTCGAGACAAGATGCTCAATAAAGAGCATGACGCATCTCATTTCCTGTCACCAATGCCAATTTCAATGTCAATGGGATTGGGGTCTGATCCTTCTCAAATGCGTGTAGCAACGATTCAAAACGTGAATGGTCAGGCGATTACATTGGCAAATAAGCACAAAGATAATCGTGATCCAAAAAAATGGAAGGGTATGAAATTTGCCGTTCCTTTCGAATACTCAATGCATAACTTCTTGCTGCGCTATTACGTCGCTCAAGCTGGATTAGATCCAGATAGAGATATTCAGATTCGTGTCACTCCGCCACCAGAAATGGTTGCCAATTTACGTGCTGGAAATATTGATGGCTTCCTCGGACCAGATCCATTTAATCAACGCGCAGTATATGATGAGGTAGGGTTCATTCATATTTTGACTAAGGATATTTGGGATGGACATCCATGTTGTGCGTTTGGCACTTCCGAAGACTTTATTAGAAAAAATCCGAATACATTTGCCGCTTTGTATCGTGCGGTATTGAATGCTTCGACCATGGCACGCAATCCAGAAAATAGGCCATTGATTGCCAAGGTGATTTCGCCAGCAAACTACTTAAATCAACCAGAGACTGTGGTGATGCAAGTCCTCACGGGTAAATTTGCAGATGGTCTAGGCAATATTCAAAACGTACCAGATCGAATTGATTTCAATCCAATTCCTTGGTACTCAATGGCCACTTGGATGCTGACCCAAATGCAACGTTGGGGTTATGTGAAGGGTGATGTTAATTACAAGGATATTTCCGAAAAAGTATTCTTACTGACAGACGCTAAGAAGTATATGGGCGAGACAGGTATTGCAATTCCCGAGCAGGCCAAGTCTGGATATAAGAAGGCAAAGATTATGGGCAAGGAGTTTGATCCAAGTCAGCCTGCTGCATATTTGAAGTCTTTTCCGTCTAACAAGGCCTAAACAAGAAGAAAACCAATGAAAAAGTTATCTATTAGGGCCCGAGGTGCGATCCTGTCAGTTGTGATTTTGCTATTTGCTTTATTGATTTGGCACGTTGCAACTGCTCCCAAAGTTGTCACTGCTCCGGTAACTTTAACGGGTTCGAGTGAGTACCAGGCACTCATGGGGCAAGGTAGTGGATCTGCGGTTGAAAAATCTGGATTTCCAACTCTGAGTCAGATGGGGGAAACCTTTTACAAGCAACTATCACATCCCTTTTACGACAATGGACCAAACGACAAGGGGATTGGTATTCAGCTGGCTTACTCATTAGCTCGAGTTGGACTTGGTTTTTTGCTTGCCATGCTAGTAGCAATTCCCTTTGGATTTTTAATCGGAATGTCTCCTTTGGCGTATGAAGCATTTAATCCCTTCATACAAATACTTAAACCTATCTCTCCCTTGGCTTGGATGCCAATTGCGCTTTATACGATTAAAGATTCGTCAATCTCTGGAATCTTTGTAATCTTTATTTGCTCGGTGTGGCCGATGTTACTCAATACTGCATTTGGTGTTGCGAATGTTCGTAAGGAGTTGCTCAATGTTACAAAAACTCTGGAGGTTTCTCCACTGCGCAAGGCTTTTCTTGTAATTCTGCCAGCTGCTGCGCCAACCATATTGACTGGTATGCGTATTTCAATGGGTATTGCTTGGTTAGTCATTGTGGCTGCCGAGATGCTGGTGGGTGGAACCGGTATTGGTTATTTCTTGTGGAATGAATGGAATAACTTATCTTTAACTAGTGTCATTTTTGCTATTGTCATGATTGGCCTGGTGGGAATGATGCTTGATATTGCATTTGCAAAATTTCAGAAAGCGGTTTCCTATGCAGATTGATAGCCCATTTTTAAAAGTTGAGAATCTCAGTAAATCCTATAAGGCTGATGCTCCACCAGTATTTGATGGTATTAACTTTGAAATTGAGCGCGGTGAGTTTGTTTGCATCATTGGACACTCAGGATGTGGAAAGACAACGATTCTGAATGTCTTGGCAGGCCTTGAGGAGGCAACCGGTGGTTACGCTTACATGCTTGATAGAGAAATTAAAGGGCCTAGCTTAGATCGTGGGGTAGTTTTCCAGGGTCATGCATTAATGCCGTGGATGACAGTCCTTCAAAACGTTGCCTTCGCTGTTAAATCTAAGTATCCAGACTGGAGTAAAGCTCAAATTGAGGAGCATTCCAGAAAATATCTAGCAATGGTTGGCTTGGTAAATGCAGAGAATAAAAAGCCATCTGAATTATCTGGTGGCATGAAGCAAAGGGTTGGTATTGCTAGGGCATTTGCAATTGAACCCAAGATGCTCTTGTTAGATGAGCCCTTTGGTGCCTTAGATGCGCTGACGCGTGGAGTGATTCAGGATGAATTGCTCAAAATTTGTAGCCAGACCAAGCAAACTGTTTTCATGATTACGCACGATGTCGATGAGGCGATTCTACTCTCAGACAAAATTATGTTGATGAGTAATGGTCCCAACGCGCGTATTGCTGAAATAGTAATTAATACCTTACCAAAAGATCGTAAGCGAGCGAGCTTGCATCATGATCCGATGTATTACCCCATGAGAAATCATTTGGTTGATTTTTTGGTAAATCGTTCAAAAGATTTACAGGCTATGGGCTCCGCTGGGGGATTAGATGGATATCAACCGATATTAGTTTGTCCAGGCCTGCAAACACCAGTTACCCAATAAAATTCAATTAGGAGAAAAAAGATGGATCGTTCAGTTGTTACACAAAAAATCATTGAAGCAAAAGTGAAAAATGGTATGAAGTGGAGTGATATCGCTAAAGCAATTGGTGAGTCTAAGGAATGGGTAACTGCCGGTTGTTTAGGTCAAATGACTTTTACTAAAGCTCAAGCTGAAGCTGCTGGTAAATTGTTTGACTTGACTGATGAAGAAATGGCTTGGTTGCAAATTGTTCCTTACAAGGGCTCTTTACCAACTGCTGTGCCAACTGATCCGTTGATCTATCGTTGGTACGAGATTGTTAGTGTGTACGGCACAACAATCAAAGAGTTAATTCATGAGGAATTCGGTGATGGCATCATGAGTGCGATCGACTTTTCAATGGATATTCAGCGCGAACCAGACCCAAAGGGTGATCGTGTGCAGGTAGTTCTTTCTGGTAAATACTTGTCCTATAAGACTTATTAACAAGCGCTTGTAGCTCAAAAGAAAAAGCCACCCACGGGTGGCTTTTGTATCACTGGTAGGTCGGTCGAGATTAGCTATACCGAAACTTCGTTTTAAAACTCGCGACCATCGGATTGAAAGATGTTGTTTAGTAATAACTCATTGGAACAGTCTTACCCCAAAATATTCGATATGAATAAAAGGTATAGAGAAGAATTGCCGGCAATACGACAGCAGTACCCCAAAAAATTAACCAAAGAGATTCGGTTGCTGAGGCAGCTTGCCAAATCGTCATTTGATCAACAATGATGTATGGAAAGAGGCTATAGGCAATTCCAAAAAATGAAAGCCAGTAGATTGCCACGCTTGCTACAAAAGGAACCCACATCTTTTGATGTGGATTGGACGATAGGCTATTAAGGGTCCGCTCAATGACGATAAAAAGTAATAGAGTGGTCAATGGTATTGGGGCTAAGTACATAATGTTTGGTAAGACAAACCATTTAGCCATAATTTCAGGACTGAAAAATGGTGTTGCAATGGATATCAGTCCAATGCCAAGTGCCGTGAAGCCTAGGCTTACTCTTGCCCAGTGAACTGCCTTTAACTGTAGCGCCCCCTCAGACTTCATAATCAGCCAAGTTGAACCAAGTAGTGCATATCCCGCAGGAACACAGGCTCCTACTAGGAAGGCAAATAACCATCCCAGCAAACCTGACTCAAAGCCTACGATATGACGACCAATCATGACGCCTTGAGCAATGGAGGCAATCAGGCTGCCAAGATAAAACAGAAAATTCCACAGTGGCTTTTGATGGGATTGAACCTTGACCCGAAAATCAAAGGAAACCCCTCTCAAAATCAAGCCAGCAAGCATGATGGCAACTGGAATATAGAGTTCAGTCAGAATAATTCCATGCGCCATAGGAAATGCAACCAGTAGTAGACCAACACCCAAAACTAACCAGGTTTCATTGGCATCCCAAAATGGGCCAATCGAAGAAATCATCATGTCTTTTTCTTCATCGGTTGCTCTATTGAGAAGAATACCAACGCCTAGGTCATATCCATCTAGTACTACATAGGAAAGTACGGCAATACCCATAGCTACTAGGAAAAATAGCGGTAACCAGCCTGAGGCTTGGCTAAGATCGGGGATCATAGTTAAGGGCATCTTGAATTAATCTTATTGAGCGTAGGAGTTAGATGACTTCGTAATGGGAGCGCTTGCGATCACTTTATCCCCTTCACGAGCTAGGTAGAAAACAACCCCAATATAAGAAATAATCAAAGTGATATACAAAAATAAATACATCACCAAGCTACTCAGAACAATGCCACCCGATATTTTTGTGGCGGCTTCGGCAGTAGTGAGCACCCCAGTAACGACGTAAGGCTGCCTACCAATCTCAGTCACATACCAGCCTGCAACAACAGCAATCCATCCGGAAAAAGTCATACCCACCAAGATTTTTGCCATCCATGGACGAATATCCTGCAATTTATGGATTTGCCAGCGTGCCATCCAAGAAATCAATAGCATTAGTAGACCCATGCCAACCATTATGCGGAAAGCAAAAAATACAGGAGCCACAGGAGGAGTCTTATTAGGGAAATCTTTTAAGCCCTGCACTTCGCCGTCCCAGTGATGGGTTAGGTAAAAGGATGCTAGCTTAGGAATGCTAATTTCGTATAGATTGCTTTGTGTCTTTTGATCTGGAATGGCAAAGAGTACGGCAGGTATGCCTGAGCCAGATTCCCAGATGCCTTCCATTGCGGCAAGTTTGGCCGGTTGATACTTCATAGTATTCAGTCCATGGGCATCACCAAGGACTATTTGTATGGGCATCAGAATTGCTGCTGTTGTGATGGCAATTTTAAGAACAGAGCGATTGGCTGCGGACTTGCTTCCCCGGAGCTGCCTGTAAGCTGAGATTCCGGCCAATAAAAAAGCAACTGTAATAAAGGCTGCAGTTAGCATATGAGCTAAGCGATAGGGCATTGAAGGATTAAAGACGATAGCAAACCAATCAGTGGCATAAGCCTTGCCATCGATCATTTCAAAACCTTGCGGTGTTTGCATCCAAGAATTTAATACGATGATCCAGAAAGCTGATAAGGTAGTTCCAAATGCAACCAGAAAAGTTGCAATAGTATGAACACGAGCAGATACCCTCTTGCTGCCAAACAGCATCACTCCCAAGAAGGTGGCTTCCAAGAAAAAAGCAGTAAGTACTTCATATGCAAGTAAAGGGCCAGCAATATTACCCACAGTATTCATGTACCCAGGCCAGTTAGTCCCAAACTGAAAACTCATGGTGATACCGCTGACTACTCCTAAAGCAAATGTCAATGCGAAAATTTTCACCCAAAATTGGTATGCCTGACTCCAGCTGGAATCATGGGTCCGATTAAATTGAACTTTAAAGTAAAAAAGAAACCAACCTAAAGCAATAGAAATGGTTGGAAAAAGAATGTGAAAGGTAATATTTGCGCCAAATTGAATGCGACTAAGAACCATTGGGTCAAGCATTTTGAGCCTCTTATGCAATGTTTATAACTGATAAACATTTTATTCCTAATATCCAATTGATGCTTAGCAGTCATATTTGGTTAATTCTTAGGGTATTTTGTGCACACTTTTAGTAAGGTAATTATTTTTTACGATAAATACATCGCTTAAAACAAGATAATCCTGAAAATTCTAAAATGCACATATGAAATGTCTTTTTACACTTATCTTCACATTCTTTATCTCTCAGTGTCTTGCCCAAGAGAATTCAAACCCTTTTGATGTTCAAGTGAGTGTAAGTTCTGTTGATAGCCGCTTTCATATTCAAGCAAGCTATTCTTTGCCAATGAATATTTGTAAAGCCTATATATTTATTACAGACTATGAGGGCTCAAAAAATATCCCAGGAATAGTTGAGGCAAAAGTGATATCAAGGGTAGGCAATAAGACTCGTGTATACAGAGTCATTGAAGAGCAAATTCTTTTCTTTTCTATTGAGATGAAGTCAACTGTTGAATATACGGAGCTCGCAAATAAATCCCTCACTTTTGAGCAGATCAGTGGTGATACGAAATCTTACAAAGGATCCTGGAAATTATTAGAGGATAAAGATGGGGTGCTCTTTAAGTATGATGCTCAAGTGGAGCCTAACTCCATTATTCCGTCGACCATTATTGAATACTTTATAAAAAATAGCGTGCGAGGACGATTTGAGGCTATGGCTCAAAGAGCTAGTCAATATAGATCTCTTGAGACTATTAAATGTAAATAATCCATACACTGAGATTAATGATCAGCGAGTATAAAAACCGTTGCCCTGAATTTTTCTAGTTCTTTAGTAATGAAGCTTTTGATAATGTATTTGAGAGCTTTATTTTTGGTGGGTCGGGCGAGATTCGAACTCGCGACCAACGAGCTTAAAGATGTCTAATTGGTTCAGACAGGTCAGTAAATTGCTTAAACCTAGTTACTAGTCTCCAAGCGCTCCAAAATTAGGTTAGCAAGAATGGATTCATCGCCATTAAAGGCCAATTCCATTGCCTGATAAATTTGCACTTGTTCTAGGTCGGAGTAGTCCAGTTGAAAGTCGGCTGATTGACTAAGTTGCGAGATAAATATGCGTTGTACGCGACCATTTCCTTCTCTGAACGGGTGTAAGGCGTTTATCTCTGATAGGTAGTGAGCTAGTCTTTTTGATAAAGCGTCAGCATCTAACCCTTTGAGCCAGTTTTCACGGGCTAACTTATTAAAGATATCGTTGGCCGCAGATTCAATAAAGCGTACATTGGCAAAACGACTATTGCCACGGCTAATATCTACTGTACGAATTTTTCCGGCCCAGTCATAAACATCCTGAAAGAGGGCTAAATGAATACGTTGTAGATGGGCTAAGTCAAATTGACCCGCTACGGGATTTTCTAAAATCTCAATTGAGCGCAAAGTAGATAGCTCGCCCTCATAGGCGTCTAAATCTTCTGCGTTAGTTATTTCTGCTTTATTTCGAAGTACGTCTGTACCTGGGTAGCAGTAAGTGTCATCCGCGTCGTAGCGTGACATAGCGTTGCTTTGTTTCTTCCAATATTTGCGCAATACTCTTTTTGCCAGCAACGTAATCAGTGAGATTTTGCTCTAACTGTTTAGTGGGAGTAATGCCTTCAATCCGAGCAGAGGCCACAGCGTTAGAAACGTTGTATTGGCGGGCTTGAGATTGGTTGGCAAACTTAGATGGCATGTGACTATTTTAGTGGATTTAGGCCTGATTTCCTAGTCAAAAAAGAGCCCTAAAACATGCTTTAAAGAGTTATTCGGAGGGGTGGTGCAGAAAATAAAAAAGCCCCGCATAGCGAGGCTTAGTAATGCTGGTGGGTCGGGCGAGATTCGAACTTCTGACCAATCAATTCCATTGCTCATTCTAATTACAAGTAGGTATTAACCCTTCTATTTTTGTAAGATCCCCCTTAAGTTGATAAATTATTTCCACTATCGTACCTTGCTGCAAATATGTTCAATAAAAAGGAAAAATATTATTTGACTTAGTTTTTTATTGGGAAAATAATCAAAATAAGTTTTTTTAATTGAATTTAAATCAATGGGAATTTAACAATGAGCCAAGTTGATCAAAAAATTATTAGCCAATACTTAAATGTGTCCGTACCTAACGTTTCTGATGCTTTAGATAAATTAGGCTTGGTCGGTTCTACTGAGAATATTTTGCCAATATACCCTTGTGCCAAAATTGCTGGACCAGCCGCAACCCTTAAATATGTTCCTTTTGGGGTTGCTGAAGAGTCAACGGTGCTGGGCACACTTAAGGCGATTGTTCATGGCGGAGCTGGTTCAGTCTTGGTGGTAGATTCCTCTGAAAATCCTACAGTTAATTCCTTGGGCGGTGTTGCGGGTGCAACGGCAAAACATCATGGTTTGGCTGGTTGCGTTACTGATGGTGTAGTTCGGGACGTAGATGAATACAAGATGTACGGCCTACCTGTTTATGCACGAGGAGTCTCTCAACAATCTGTGCGAGGTAGATCATCCTGTGCAGGCTATGGAATTCCAGTTAAGCTTAGCGGCATTCTAGTACGTCCTGGCGACTTCATTTTGGCAGATGAAAACGGTACTATTGTGGTTCCAAAAGAGAATATTGATGAAGTGCTTGCCTTTGCTCAAAAGGTCAAAGCTACCGAAGAAAAGGTCATTGCGCAGATTCGAGCTGGCGCCGATCCTGTAGAGGCTCACGTACAAGTCAATTATGACAATATGCTCAAAAAGTAATAACGGTAATTAAGATGAGTGATTTGACTGTACGCAATTGTCGTAGCTCTTTATTTTGGAGCGCTCTGCGACTTGATAGTTTGCATTCAGTAAATCATTATGGCGCCGATATTATTTGTATTGATTTGGAGGATGCCGTTCCTCCTGAAGATAAGTTAAAGGCTCGAAATGAGTTATCTGGCTTCCTAAAATCATTTAGCCCTAACTTAGACGCGAATTATATTGTTCGAGTAAATGAATATGGGACTGAGGAAGGTGTGCTAGATATCAAGATGCTCATAGAAAATCCTGGCTTCATATCCTTTTTGCTAATTCCTAAGCTTGAGTCAGTAAAAGCACTAGAGGATATTAGTAATGCTCTGAATCAAAAGGAATCTACATTAAATTTATTAGGTATTATTGAAACATCTCTAGGCTTAGAGCTAGCAAGTAGTTTGGCTACATATAAGTCGCGTTTACAAGGTTTTTATTTTGGTGGGTTTGATTTATCGAATGCTCTTGGATGCGAGATGGAGTGGAGCTCTTTGTTATACGCTCGCTCCAGAGTAGTGCATGCAGCCGCTCTTGGAGGGCTGATGGTAATTGATTCGCCGCCACCATTTGTGGACGAGTCAGCCAATCAACAAGAGCTTGAAGATTACTGCCGTAGATCAAAGGCTCTCGGGATGATGGGAATGGTAAGTAAGCATGGAAATCAAATAAATAAAATTCAAACAGTTTTTTCTCCTAGTGCAGCAGAAATCAAGCGAGCTCAGGAAATTCTGAAGTTGTATGAAGTAGACCCTCATAAGCCAATTGTTTATGAGGGTAAGTTAGTTGAATTGCCAATGATTAAAAAGCTTCAAAAATTAATATAACAATGGCAACCATTAATTACCTGACGCGTATCGAATTTGATTTCGGATCAACTAAATTACTGCCTAGTTTAGTTAGTGAGCTTGGAATTCAAAAACCACTCATTGTGACTGATCCATATTTGGCAAAGTCAGATATGTTGAGGGATCTAATTAAGTTAATAGATCATACTAAACCAGAGCTTTTTGCTAATACTCCACAAAATCCTAATGAGGAGGCCGTTAAGCTTGCTGCGAGTATTTATCAGTCTGGGCACTGCGATGGAATCATCGCGGTTGGAGGTGGCTCCTCGATTGATTTGGCAAAAGGAGTGGCGCTATTAGCAACTCATGATGGCCCATTAGCGCAGTACGCCTTAATTCTAGGAGGCTTACATAAAATTACATCTAAAGTGGCGCCAGTGATTGCCATCCCCACCACTGCAGGAACAGGAAGTGAGGTTGGAAGGGGTGCTCTGATTACCTTAGACGATGGTCGTAAGTTAGGCTTTATAAGTCCTTATTTGATACCTAAGATTGCTCTATGCGATCCGCAACTAACAATTAGTTTGCCGCCTAGACTAACCGCAGCAACTGGCATGGATGCATTGACACATTGCATTGAGACCTTTTTATCACCAAAGATTAACCCTCCGGCTGATGCAATTGCATTAGATGGTGCGAAGCGCGCTGCTAGATGGATTGAAATTGCTTATCAAGATGGTAGAAATACAGAGGCGCGCTGGAATATGATGATGGCTTCTTTGCAAGGTGGCCTGACTTTTCAAAAAGGCTTGGGTGCTGTCCACTCCATGTCTCATCCATTGGGGGGATTGAAAAATATCACTCTCCACCATGGTACTTTGAATGCTCTGATTTTGCCCGCCGTACTTAGATTTAATCGAGAGTTCTGTGCAGAGAAATTACTTGCCATAGAGCAGGCTATTGGGGTTCCCACCAATATGAGATTGGAAGACTTTATCAGCGAACTAAATCAACGTTTGGATTTGCCTCAATCTTTAAGTGAGATAGGCGTTACTCAAGATATGCTCCCTAAAATGATTGAGGGAGCATGCAATGATCATTCTACGGCCTCTAATCCTCGTCCATTAACTGAACAAGACTTCGTTCATCTCTTTGAACAAGTCTTTTAGACTCAAAGGAATTTGAATATGAGAAAGATATTCCAGTCGCTATTTTTTGCGCTTGCATTAGTTTCATTTGCCCAAGCCCAAACTCTGATTACCTCATACCCTGAACGTCAAATTAAGATAATTTCCCCTTTTGCTACCGGAGGAATTGCTGACACTTTTTCTAGAGTAATAGCTCAGGGACTAAGTGAAGCATGGGGTCAGCCCGTTATTGTTGAAAACAAGACTGGCGGTGGCGGGAATATTGGGGCTGATTTTGTTGCTAAGGCGCCTCCAGATGGCTACACATTGGTCATGGGTAACATAGGAAGCCATGCTGTAAATAGCTACCTCATGAAAAATATGCCATATGATCCTTTGCGCGATTTTCAGCCTGTGGCATATGTCTTAGATGCTGAAGGTTTGTTAGTAGTTAATCCAGAAGTTCCTTCTAAAACGGTATCTGAATTAATTGCTTATGTCAAATCAAATCCAGGAAAAATATCATATGGGTCTGGTGGGGTCGGAACTACGAGTCACTTAGCGGGTGAATTATTTAAGTCTTTAGCTAAGGTGGATATGACTCATATCCCTTATAAAGGGAATTCTCCTGCTATTACTGATCTGATTGGAGGACAAACGCAGGTAATGTTTGCAACGATGCCTACGGTTTTGCCTTACGTTAAAGCTGGAAAATTGAGGGCATTAGCTGTAATTGGAAGTACTAGATCTCCTTCTCTGCCAGAAGTTCCTACAGTATCTGAAACTTTGCCGGGTTTTGATGTAAGCAACTGGATCGGTATTTTTGCACCAAGTGGAACTCCGCCTGCAATTGTGAATAAATTAAATGGTGAAATAGTTAAAATAATGCAGCAACCAAATGTTCAAAAACGTCTTGAGACGGAAGGGGCTAAATTTAAAATCATGACCCCCGACTCATTTGGATCATTCCAAAAAAGCGAGTCACAAAAATGGGCTAAAACAATAAAAGATTCTGGATTAAAGCCCGAGTAGCGAATCTATTCCTATAAAGTGAATGCCGCAAGCGAGTTTTCATTGCCGCATTATGAGTGATAAAGAAAAAGCCACCCGAAGGTGGCTTTTGTATAACTGGTGGGTCGGGCGAGATTCGAACTCGCGACCAACGGATTAAAAGACGCGGAATTGTGTTTTTACAGTAGTCGAGACATTGTTTAAACCTGTAGGGAAAGTGGTGTGGTGTAGGCGTGTGGTCTCCTGGTGCCGGATATGATCTCTTGGAATTCCTCTGGTGTCGACAGCATCATAGCGGAGTGTCCGGTTAAGCGACACTCGGTTTGTCGGGTTAACCGACAAACTTAGTTAATAATCAATCACCATGTTCAAAAATTTTGCTCGATCGATTTTGGAGACGAGTTTTTGCATTTTTAGCCCACTAAATGCTTAGAATATAAGAAATTCTTCTTAAAGGCAGATATCTATGCACTCATTATTTGAATCAAATTTGCACATAGCTGAGTATGTTCCTTTTGGTTTAATCATAGCGATTATTATTTTTACTACCATCGGCTGGTCTATTGGACTCTATCGTCTGAGAAAATATGGTCAAAGTGGAGCTGTCATTAGAGATTCCTTGACCACTGCAATTTTTGGACTCTCTGCCTTGGTGTTAGGTTTTACATTTTCGGGATCTGCGTCGAGATATATTGATCGTATGGATGCCATCCGAGTTCAGGCACAAGCACTTCAAGAGGTCTATGGCTCACTAAAGTATCTAAGTAGAGATGAACAGGTAGTCGTCAAAAAATCTCTCGATGATTTGTTGGATGTGCGACTAACGTCTTATCAAAATCTCAAAACCATGTCAGATATAGACTCTGGAGCCGCAAAAATTATGGCAGCAACTAGAAAGATTCAAGAGGATATTACCCAGGTAACCTTGAATATATCATCCGAAAAGAAAGCCTTTGTAACGGGATTGCTTGTGCCTCAGGTCAGCAATTTGGTTGCGGTCTTTGCGGCTGGAGTCATCGATACAAAATCTCATCCCCCATCTCTGTTATTAAAGTTTTTGTTCTCCCTTCTTTGTATTGGTGCTTTTTTGATTGGCTATACGATGGTCCTAAAAAATGAGACTGACTGGTTATTAGCCTTTTTATATACGATTCTCATTGGCGCTTCGATTTATGTCATTCTCTCTCTAGAGCTTCCCAATCTCTTGATGCCCTATGAGGAGGTGAATAGAGACCTCTTGCTATTAAAAGATGCTATTAAGTAGTCAATAAGGGCTTTAAAGGCACAATGCTTTTAAAGCCTTATATATTTTAGTGGGCTGGGATAACAGACAAGTCTGGAATGAACTGACTTAATTTTTAGTACCACTCCAAAAGAGAGGATTTTTGATAATCTTCAACTTAAAGGAGTATTAAATATGGCTAAAGGTCAGCGTCTCAAACCCGAGCAAATCGTCACCTTATTGCGTC
>Ga0209188_1000308_pt1 | contig 51262 bp, 67 predicted proteins | sample C_130625_EF_Meta_FD_187307 | JGI IMG/M metagenome (GOLD analysis project Ga0209188, IMG submission 187307) | Freshwater microbial communities from Lake Croche, Canada to study carbon cycling - C_130625_EF_MetaG (SPAdes) (version 2) | ecosystem: Environmental > Aquatic > Freshwater > Lake...
CTTCTTTAACAGTTTTCTTTAAAGCCTTAACCATCTTAGCACCATATGATTTACCAGTTGTTGGTGTAGAATTTGTATTATCTGAACAATCACATGGAGCTTCAGTTGCAGCCATAGAATCCAATGTATTTTCTTTGGTTAAATGCTTTTCTAAACGATCAATAGCACCTTTCATACCTCCAGTTGGAGTTTGATTGTGTTTGTTTTCTCTTTCTCTTGCAGCTTTGCGCCATTTCTCTAAAGCAGTAGTTCTTGGTTTCTTGGCTTCATCCAAAACTTCTTCTTTAATCTTTGCTTTGCCGTTGGCGATAAAATCATAATCAGCCATTGTGAGTGTACCTTTATTACGAATCTCAATTAATCTTTCCGTAATCTTGTGTAGTTCCATATCATCTTTAACATCTTCACGAGCCAATTCAAATAAACGAATCATCAATGGAATATCTACTGTAATAGTATCAACAACATCAGTTTCTTCAGCCAACTCAAGATGCTGATGGTCTCTTTTCCATTTCATAAATTCACCAGATTTGGAATGAGCAATCTTCATATCTCTGGTAGCATATTTTGCATTGATGCCTCTAGAGTTTAGATATTTTGCCAATAACTCGGATTCACTTGCTTCAGTTATGGTTTCTTCGGACATCTTTCGGTCACTTTTCCATTTTTGAAATAAAGCAGACTTTGCATGAGATATTTTAGTATCTCTCGAAACAAACTTTGGATTGATACCTCTAGAATTCAGGTAGTCATTTAGACTGGCTGCTTCTGAGAAAATATCTTTTATTGTTTTTACCATTATTTTGGCTCTTTAACTTTGGTTTTATCACTAACTGTTTTGAAAGCTTGGCGAGCTAAATCTTTTGCACGGCTCATTGGAGTATGAACTGCACCAGATTTATCTTTTACATTCTTTTCAACTTTTTCCCAACCAGGAGTACCAGCAATAGTTGCTTCTTGAAATGAATTTGGAGTACCATATTTTGCATCTTGATTTTTAACTTTTTGTGGAGCTAAATTATCAGTTGGTTTTGCTTTGATAGAAGCTCTTGATGGAGTTTCTTCTGGTTCTTGTTGAGTAACTTTTTCTGGATTACCATTACCTTCTTTATCTAAAGGTTTAACTCTAGATTTGAAAGATTGAAAACTATTTGATTTACCACCAGTACCACGGCCAGCAAGAGTATCTGTGGTTATAGCTGTATCAGCAGGTAGATAAGATTCTTTCTGTGCACCATAATAAGCACCAAGAGCCATCTTCTTACGCTCTGCTTTAGATTTACCAGCAAACTTAGGATTATCTGAGTGAACAAAGTCATGAATCCAATCACCAGCAGAAGCATCTTTGGAAAGAACTTCATTTAACATTTCATCCAATTCATATTCAGATACATCTTCTTTGTTAAGTGTTGATTTAATTGTTTGTTTCAATGTTCTATTAGTTTTTGCTGTGCCTTTGGATGCAGACTTAATATTGGCTCTTGATGCCAATGGATCTTCTTTATTTCGGCCAGCTCGATTGACTGGTTCTTTTTGGTCGCCTTCATATCCTCTAGCAACCCAAGTTCTCTTTTCATCGGGATATTTAGCTTCTGCATCGGTACCGTAGCGAGCACTACCTACAGCTCTAGATTTTAACAATGGAGGACCTTGGCGCCATTTTCTACCTGGACCATCTTCTTCTAATTCAATTTCTTCTTTAGCTAATACTTTCTTACGAATGGCACCAGCAACACGATTACCTGCTTCTTTTGATCCGTATTCTTTCGATGCTTTAGCAGCAATCTTCTTAAACATTAAACCTGGTTTACCTTCATCACGTTCTTCAAGAGTTTCTTCTTTTAGTGTAGAAAGGTGTTTATTTAATTTATCAAATTGGCCATGAGCAACCAAATCACCTTTAGGACGGCCAAGATAATCTTGGTCAGGATGGTGCATCCACTCACCATAACGGTCTACACTAATGATACCATGTTTTGGATGTGTAACTTTTGTATGGTGATAATGTTGACTAACACTCCAACCTTGCTTTTTAGCGTGAGCAAAATCATCTTCATTAAGGTGTTCAACTTCTTCATTCTTCATACCACTATGGTGTAGATGTGCAACAATATCACCAGCTTCGTGTTTATTTTCTACCTTATCTGTTTGGTAATCTTTATGTGATTCGTTACCTGGCCAATTTGGATTGCTACTACCATGATATCTCCACATATTACCTTCTTTTTCAACATCACCAACGTGTTCACCACTTGGAGAATGAACTCGATATTTACCCGAGTGTTTCAAGTGCATTGTATAATCATGTGCTACAGGAATGCCTTTAGCTTCATTAACAACTTCCTCGTTACGAGCTTTAGCAAGGTTCTCGGGAGCGGAGATAGTATCTTTCTTAGGACCTTTAGCATCAGCCATAGTCAATGGTGTGTCACCTTTTGCTTTACGGAGATAAGCAGGCACATCAGATTTACGAACTGTTTCCAAAAGTTTTTCTGTAAACTCACGACCTTCTTTAACTTTCTTTTTACCACGGAGAATTTTGAAATCTTGAGCATCAACTTCACCATTATGATTGGCATCAATCTTATCTTGATTACCTTTCAATTCTTCTTTCATCTCTTTGTCTTTTGGACCTTTAAGATTATCAACAGGAGATTTAGTTTGGTCTTTCTTTGCTTTAGCAGAGTTACCATAACTTCCACCATACACTCTCATGCCTGTAGATGTAGGTTCTTTGAGTGGTGCAGTTTCATTAAGGAGTTGATCCTTTTGTTCTACAGGTTCTTCACCTAGAACTTTGTTAACTGCGTCAATCATTGACTGGCTTACTTTACTTTTTGCAAACATTTTAATCTCCGTTTTTTTTCTTTTTCTTAATTATTTCTGATGTTTTTATTTTAACGTCATCTGGTGTAACTAAAGGTTCTTTATTACTAGAACCCCCTAATGTTCCACCTACTCCTATATCACAAGCACCTGGATCATCAATTGCTTCTTTAACTTTTCTAAATGATACAAAAGACTTCTGTTCAGAATAAGTTTGATTTCCTAAACCTGCTGTTACACCAGGAACACGGGAATTGTATGTATCACCAATGCCTGTTCCTTGATTTACAGACCTACTCATTACAACATTAAAAGTTTTATTCTTCTGAGCTTTTACTTTTTCTTTGTCTTTTTGGAAGCTGGGTTCTTTGGTCGTGGGGAGGACTTGGACTTTGGGGCCACCTTTTTGACCGGAAAGGTCTCCACTATCTTCATAATATCCTTTTGGGTCGTAACCGGAGGTGTACTTAATGTCTCCGTCTGTAACGGAATCGACTTTTCCAATTTTTCGCTGGAGCTGCTGGCCTGGGGCGTTTTCTTGAATAGACCTAAAATTGCTTTTAACATTTTTGTTTTCCTTAAATAATGAATTAATATTCAATTTACTTCTACGATTCAACCAATCTTCGGCTGTTTCTCCTAACATACCAGAATCTAAGAATCCAGTTGTTTTTTCATATACCAAATGAATATCTTCTTCTTTGGTATCTAGGTTACCAGTATTATCAAAGGTAATACAGTCCGTAAATGATTCTTGGAAATATTTAGTATTTTGCTGACATTTCAACCATTTATCTTGGCGAACCGATTCAACCATCATTCTGGACAATAAAGAGTTTCTTTCTTTACTGGTCTCATTGGTGGTTTCAACAAAAATCATCATTGTGTCGTAACCAAGTTCTTCTAATTCTTCTTTAATATAAGCAATTCTATTCTGGTCATCGGCTGGACCATTGATAATCAAAGGACCACGATTACGGATGCCTTCTCTACGGAAATCACTGGTTCTTTCTGATAGTTTTTGTTTATCAGCCAAATACTCTTGTGCTTGAATGAAGTTTAACTCCACAATCTTGGATTCAGCAATGGCTTCACGAATGATAATATCTTTACCTGAACCTGGACCACCAGTTACAAAGATTGCTTTGAATTGTCCGTGGTTATAAGATTCATGTAAACCCATACCTTTACGAGTATCGTTCATCAACTCTTTAGCGTGGGTGTCAGACACATGAGATGGAACACCTTTGCGAAACTCATTAAAGTTTTTATTCTTCGCATGTTCTCTCATCTTGGTGCCAGATACACCTTCGGATCCTTCAGCATCAGGATCACGATGGCCAGCGGAATGTACTGTTATCTTTTTAAAATTATAAGGTACTTTACCTTCTTTATTGGGTTTACCATTGTATTTGTTTAATGAATCTTTAAATTCTTTAACACGGTCCGAACCAACAACAACATGGAGGTGAGTTACACCTTGATTGTGTAACTTTTCAGCATGACTGAAAATGGAAGGATGTTCTTTTGAAGATTTTTCGATATTGGTACCGGGAGAATAACGCTTTAGAGCTTTAACCTTCTGTGGGCCGGATAAAGGATTTTTCTTAGCGTCTTGTGTGTGAGATACAATAACATGATGTGAACCGCCAACATTCTTAGCAATTTCTTTAACCTTATCGATTACTTTTAAATGTCCTGTGGTTGGAGGATTCATCCGACCATAAGTCATCACGGCATGTTTACCTGCATCTTTTTCTTCTACTATTTCTAAGAATGATTTCATTTACGAACTTTTAACAAATTCTGTTTAGCAAACTCAGCACGATTAACCAATTTAGTAGGTTCTTCTTTACCACCTTCTGGTTTATGATTCACCACAAAACCTTCGGGTTTCGATTTCTTACCATCAATATGGTGATGATATCTACCTTCATGAGTTTCTAATGAATTAACCAAAGCATTTTTAGCTTGGTGTAAATGATGATGCATTGAGAATAGATTACCATAATGTTCTTTATTCTTTTCAACATGAGCAACCTGTTTATCACCTTCACCCGTATGTGCAGCTTTTGCTTTATCAGTAGATACTTTAGCCGCTTTCTTTTCGTAATGAGCAGCAACATGAGATTTAAATCCTGCGACACTTGGAACTTGATCCGTTCTTACAGTATGATTTATGTAGGTTGCTAAATGTCCAGTTTCTCCAGAATGTTTTGGATGAATAGCATCATACATTTTATGGCCTTGTGTATCGTGTATATCTTTGGCGGCCGCCATGTGTTTCTGGAATGTTTTTTCATTCTCAGGCGAATGCTTTACTTTACTTGTATCGTGTTCAGCACCATGTAAGTGTACATCCGGATGTTCTTTGAACTTACTCATATCAGGATGGGGAGAAACAGACATATTACCAATATCAGATCCGTGGTATTGTTGGTGTACAACTACACCAACTTTAGATTTTTTAATTTTATCAGCCTCACTCTTTTCTTTGGGAGTATAAGTGATTGTATTGGGTGTAAATGACACCTTAGAATCTTTGGCTTCTACAATATAACTCTCATGGAGAGTTTTAGTGTCGGCATGGTGCATCAAATCGCCTTGGTATACACCAGTTTTAGGCGTTACTTTTGGCAGATGTTTTAAAGCGTGTTTAAGTGTTTTTACTAAACCCGGTGCATGGCCATGATTCTTTTCAATATCTTTATCCGTATGGTTGATCTTGGGGTTTTTGTTGAAAGCCGACTTGGTGGCCACAAAGAATTTACCATTTTTAGGATGATGACCAAAAACGATTGATGGAGAACCATCATATTTCATTGTTAGGTTACTGTTTTGATGTCCAGAAGTGATGTGTGCATGAGCTTGGTTTAAAGCACCAAAAGCATGTTCAAAACCGGCATGTCCGTGCATTAATGGACGATCTTCAGCATGATGTATATGCTTCAGATTTGAAGCTTCCTCAGTTTCTTCTCTTAAAAAACTTACAAACGATTTCATTAATTTTCCTTCAGATTGCAACACACTATGGTTGCCGATTTACTTATTTATACAACATTTAATCTATCTGGCCGTAACCGTAGAAAGATTGGCTTCGATACATAGTCAACAAATTGTTGGCTTTAGATGAGTGTATCCAACATTTGATTGAGGTTGTATTTGGGTGTATACCCTAAGTTTTTGATTTTTGATATGTCCAAAACCATATTCTTGGTTTGTACAATTTTATGAAAATCCACGGTTTCTATGGTACCAAAATTGGAGGTTGAATTTGTCTTTTCTTTTACATATTCTAAAGCATTCCGGATACGAACTTGAACTCCATTACCTACATTATAAATTTCATTGGTTTGGCCTTGATCAATAATTAGATTAATTGCTTGAACAACGTCATCCACATGAATATAATCTCTATACATGGATCCACCGTCATATAGATTAATATCTTCATTATTTACCACTTGATTAATCATATATTGTAGTGCGTTTTTCTTCTTGGACACTTTATAGTCACTTTTACCTAAAACATTTGCCAATCTAAGAATTCGGTATTTAATACCAAAAGTTTCACAATATGAAATCAGTAGTTGTTCGGCAGCACGCTTGGTGATTGAGTAGAATCCTTTAGGATCACAATAAGAATCTTCTTTGGCAGGTAACTCCACATCTCCATAAACGAACCAGGAACTGATGAAATTAAAAGTTACATTCTTGTCCTTACAGTATTCTAAAGTCTTAACCAAAGTCGTTAGGTTCGTTTCAATGTCTAGGTATGGATTGGTATGAACATTATAGTTATCGACAGTAGAGATAAAGTATACCACTTCAGAATTATCTTTTACATCATAATCATACTTGGCATTTATTACCACGTTTTCGGTAAGTTCACGATAACGGCTTCCCACGAAACCGTTACCACCAAGAACATTAATCAATCGTTCCACTTTTTGCACACTTTCTCAATGTAGTTTAGAATCTTTTCATTCCACAAAGGTGAACATCCAACAAATAATACATTACTCAAGGCTTTATTAGAATTTGGATAATCTTTATAATTATCTAAATGTTGATAACCAGGATGCATCAAAATATTTCCACTAAAGTAATTTCTTGTTTGAATCTTATTGGCTTCAAAATGCGACACCAATAATTCTTTTACTTCTTGAGATTCACAATAAATTGGAACACCAAACCAAGAAGGATCTCCTTTAGGTAAAGAATTAATTACTTTAACTTCTTTGATGTTATCTTCAATGAACTTTTGAACTTTGTTTTTATATTCACGGCGTTTCTCATCAATGTAATCAAACTTTTTCAATTGTTCAACACCAATAGCACCTTGTAAGTCTAGTGGTTTTAAATTGTAACCCATGGTTGTAAACACATATTTGTGGTCAACGACACCATCATAGTTATTCAGCCATGTATCAAAACGATTACCGCAAGTACCACATTCTAATAAATTATTGACACCAACACAATAACAGTCACGGCCCCACCATGATACAGAGCGTATAATGTTGATTAGTCCATCATCATTAGTAGAAATCATACCACCTTCACCTGTTGAAATGTGGTGTGCAGGATAGAATGAAGTAGACCAACAATAATAGTAGTCTGTTAATCCTTTGCCATCATAATTTGAACCAAGAGAATCACAATTATCACCAATTAATAGAATGCCGTGTTTGGTACAGATATCACGCAACACATCCATGTCAGGAGGATTACCGAGAACAGGAGATACAAAGATACCTTTGGTTCGTGGTGTAATCTTTTCTTCAATCTTGGTTAAATCAAAATTTAAAGTATCTAATTCGATATCAATGAATACTGCTTTCAATCCATTCTGAACAATTGGTGCAATCGTTGTTGGAAATCCCACAGGAGAAACAATAATCTCATCATCTGTTTGCCATTTGAAAAAATGCTTCAATGCAGTAATCATTACAAGATTGGCAGAGCTACCTGAGTTCACCATGTGTGAATTTTTTACACCAAATTTCTTACTAAATTTATTTTGAAATTGAGCTACTTTTTCACCCGATGTAATCCATTTACCGTTGATGAGAGTATCAATGGCTGCAAACATTTCATTCTCGTCCCAAAGTTGGCCGGAATATTGAACAAAGTCGCCTTCTTTATAATCGTCATAGTTTTTAGCATAGCTTGGTCTGCCGAGAGATAAAGCCTTAATCATTTCGAGTTTGTCCATCATAGGTCTTTCATATTTAAAAATATATCGTTAAAGTTGTTTCGTTTGGCAATAATACGCTCTCTAATTTCTTTAAAGAAGTTCCATGCCAAAGGTACAAACAATATTTTATCATCTTCCGTGAAGGTATTCAATACATCCGAACCAACTATACCAACAGAAGAACCTGGCGTATACAGTCCTTGTTTCAATGGATTATCATCAATAATAATATCAAATGGTACTTTACTAAAGTTTAGGAATGTATTGGCTTTAGCTGCAGCACCATAACCCACCACTTTATAACCTTGGCTTCTCCAGTATTCCACTTTCTCTTTAAACTTATCAACCATATTAATACAGTTTTCAGCATAATCAACATAGGTTGTTCTATTATATAATCCAGCAAAATTCTCCATGCCAATTAAATTGTTTACTCTTGCGTATTGTTTTTTATCAACACTAATAATAAAGATGTAACTTGTTCCATGAATTGGAGTTTTAACCACATCAATCAATTCCAAGCCTGCTCGAATACACAATAAAGACATTGAAAGAATGTTATAGAAAGAAATGTGTTCGTGATAAATTGTATCAAACTCATTATTCAAAATCATATCGGATTGTGAAGTTTGAATAAAGATTAAACCTTTGGGTTCCAAGTTACGTTTGCAATTCTTTAAGAACTCCAATGGATTAGGATTATGAGCAAAGGCATTTTGAATAGTAATAATATCGGCAGATTGTTGATAACTACTATCAAAGTAACCACACTTCACATTATGATTTTCTGAAGAAATTGGATAAAGATTTTCTGCTGGATCAACACCATAAGTTAATACACCACGGGATTTGAAAGCATTTAATTGTGAACCATCATTACAACCAATATCTAAAACAGAACGAGGATTGTGGCCAAAAGTTTCAATACAGAAATCAGCATACCATTCCATATACTCAACATAAGTTTTTGTGGTTCCACTTACATACAAATAATTCTTATAGATTAAATCTGGATTAACTGCATGAGATAGTTGAACATGATAACAATAGTTACAACGATTAATTTTTAACGGATAAGATGCTTCAAGTTCATCTTTAGTTTTTTTGTATGAATTGGCCAAAGGTTGATCATTTAAATCCAACACAGGAATTAAGTGGTCGTGGCCACAAGCCAAACATTCTTTAATTTCAGTTAAGTCCATTATTTACCTTAATAATATTTTTTGTAATGAGCAATAATTTCAAACTCATCTTTCAATTCATTTACAGCCCGATCCCAATCCGTAACATTATATAGACTAGTTAATTTTGTGTTGTATGACCAATCTTTTCCAGCTAAGAAATAAAATATTGTCATAAAACAATCAATCCAACCCAATGTGGGATATACATGATTCTGTAAAATTCTTCCTGATGTGTTAAAGAATTTTACAATTTGTGGATAATATTCTATAAACGTTGAAACTTTAAATATTGCACCACCACCTGCAGCATAATAATCAACATTTGGATATTTACCCGAGAAAAAATAACAAAAATCAAGGAGTTGTTTGGGTAAACGAGAATCAGGTTTTAATGTGGATTCATCAACATAAGGACCAGCCACTTCCCAATTTGGATCAATGGTTATTTTTTTTGTAAGTAATATGTCATCTTCAAACATCATAATATAATCTGATTTACACCTCAATGCAGCTATATAAAATCTACTCATCCATTCTAAAACATTTTCCATAGAATATCCATATGGTTGTGTTGGATAACCACATTTAATATTCGAATGTAAATATTCACAATTATAGGTCTCACATAAATCCATATAACTTTCACAAGCGTCACAGACCAGCATGATATATGCTTCAGGATAAATTTCTCTTAGATTTTTTAATGATTCTTCTGTTGCTTTCTTTTTTGTTGATACACAATTAAAAAAAGAAATAGTTGGTTCTTTAATTTCCATTTTTGATAATTCTATTCATTTCACTTATAATTTCCATCGTAGGTTCTTGTTGTAACAATGGCAAAATCTCATTAATCTTTTCATCTGGTAAATCCCACCACTTCATTTCTAAGAAAGCATCAATAATTTCTTTATCAAAACGATACTTAATTAACTTTGCTGGATTACCACCAACAATAGAATATGGTTCAACATCTTTAAATACATGAGAGTTTGTAGCTACAACAGCACCATGACCAACAGTAACACCAGACATAACTGTAACAGATTCTCCAAACCAAACATCAGAACCAACATTGATATCGCCTTTGGTTTGAACCTTTGGTGGAATTGGAAAGTTACTAAAGATATGATTTCTTTCACCTAAATTACCAAATGCATAGTTTGTGCACGCTTTAGGATTATGTGCAACACCTTCAGAAGGAAAGAATCTACAACCGAGTCCAATTCCAGTAAAGGCACCAATATTAACTACTGGTGTTGTTGGATCGGCATAAGAAGTGAATTGCCTTACAGTTGTTGTATAACCATCTGTTCCATAGGTGTGTTTGCCTACTGAGTTAATCATTTCAACCACCTTTTATTTTCTAGTGTCCATAAAGTCATTTCTTTAATTCGTTCACTCAATTTAATCTTTGGTTCCCATCCAAGAGATTTCAATAGTCCACCATCAAGTGCATATCGTAAATCATGGCCAGGTCTACTGCCATGGAAATCAACCATTTCATAATTCAGTTCTTTGCCTTGTGCTGCGGCAATCATTTTAGCTAAGGTTAGATTATCAATTTCTTCTGTACCAACAAGATTGAATTTAGGACAATGAGCCCAACCATAATCACCAGTATGTTTGTAATCTTTTGGTAATGTATTGAGAATAAACATTAAACCTTCGGCAACATCTTTTGCATGAATATACATTCTTGTGCCGGCTTCTGTGCAATCAGCATTGGCATGGATATAAACTTTCTCACCATCACGAGCACGCTGAATACACATTGGAATAAACTTCTCAGGATGTTGGCGTTCACCAAACACATTCATTGTATGAGTAACAACGATAGGCATTTTGTATGTGTTCTCATAAGCAACACAGAATTCTTCTGCGGCAGCTTTACTTGCTGAATATGGATTTGTGGAGTTATAACGGTCATACTCTTTGTAAGAAACACCAGGAGGTGCCACTCCAAAGATTTCGTCTGTTGAGAAATATACAAATCGTTCTAAGTTAGGTAAATGCTTACGAGCATAATCTAACATATTAACTGTGCCTACAACATTATCTTGTAAGAATTCTGTTGGATATTCAATACTACGATCCACATGGCTGCCAGCGGCCAAGTGTAAAACGATATCGATTGGACCAATATCTTTAACAATCATTTCATTGAGTTCTGCTTTCAAATCATGAAATACAATCCTCAGGCGAGATGAGACCACTTTTGGGTCATGATCTTGTAACATATCATGTAAACGATTTAAGTTACCTGAAATATCTAAACGATCTAAGCAAATAATCTTCCAATCTGTTTCTTTAAGCATCTTGTCGATAACATGATGAGCAATAAATCCTGCACCACCTGTAATCAATACACTTTTACTCATAATTTAACTCCATAATGTTCGGCAACACCGTGTTTGCCATGAAAACCTAAACTTTTACCTAACCAACCAGAACCATAATCATATTCAATACTAAATCTATCAGCAATTTCTATTGGAGCAAACTTAATTCCATACTGATGTTCTAATACACCATTATGTATCTTACAAATAATATTATCTTCGGGGATCCATTTTTCACCAGCATCATTGATAACATAACAGGCAACATCATTCAGATATTGTGGATAATCAGATGTTAGATTCTTAATCTTCATATGAATAAAGGCATCATATAACTTTCTTGACCTTAAACAGAATCCACCATTACCAACTATACCATCACCCCAACGAGCACCAATATAATCATAATTTAAAAACTCATCCGTCCATGCTTCAGAATTGACTGCAAAGCCATCAGCGTGAATAATTAAGTTGTAATCTTCGATACAAACTTCTGGACATAACTTCAATGTAACAAAACTATAATCGTTATTATACACTTTTATTTTTGGTATAATAACCCAAGTTACAGGCACACCAACTTCTTCAGGAATATCAATATCAGAAAACCAATACACTTTGGTAACTTTATCGCCAAGAGTTTTAATCGTTCTTTTTAAAGCTTCAATTGTAGGAGTATAATATAATGTATCAATACAAGTAATGCTTATTGCCATGTGGTACCTTCAAAGTCCATCCAATATGTGGACATTCTTCCTTTACCTTGCATGAGATAGAATGGCAAAGTATGAATTAATCCACGACTAGAGTTATAGTATATCAAATCTTTAGGTGCTCTGTCAAGCGACCAAGCAAAGTGGCTAGTACCAGTATCACCACCAATAAAGATTTCGGCATCCATAATGTGGTTAAGATTTTCTATAATATCGGCACTTACTTTCCAAACATCATTCGATTCAAATCCATTTTTAGAACAAATGATTTTTTCATAATCTTTATATTCTTCTGTACTATATTTTTCAAGAAGTTGTTTAAATAAATTTGTAGGCCAATTTCGGTATGTATTATATGGTGCATCTGTTAATGGGAATATAACAATCTTCTTTTTCATAGGTTTGTTATTTGGAATCTTTACCAAATCACCACAGATATCTCTAAAATCCCAAATATTAACTCTACGCCAAGGTAATGATTCTTGTCCTTCAAATGCAGAGAAATAATCAGTCATGCCAATTAAGAAAGAATGGAATTCTTGAACATTTCTGTCGGTACTTGTTGCTTCTGCTCGAATATGAAAACGAATCTCTGGATTATTGTTTACTTTTCTTAGATGTTCAACAACATTACAAACACCAACTAAATCACCCATTCGTAATGGACCACCAAAAGTACCAGGTTCAATATTAATAATTGTAGGCATGTAATTTATTTCCGTCCATAGAGGCAAAGTGATGAACTGAGTTTGAAGGCAATTCTAACATTTCATCGTATGTTGTGTAACCATGGATTTGGTCTGCCAATCCTTTATCTCGAATTGAACTAAGCCATGCTCTTTCTACTGCACTTTCACATCTCCATACTTCGTTCATGGAAAATGTATCTTTAACAAATTGAATGTCTGCAAAGAAACATAATGTTCCAATACCATAATCATCTTGTAGTGTTATAACTTTTTTATTCAATGATTCATACTTTTGAATTAATTTTGGATAATCCAAATCTGGATGTTGGTCATAACAGAGTTTTAACACATTCTTAAAACCATATCTACTCAGTACATTTAATCCGTTTTGAATAGCTGACATTTCAGCAACACCATGGTTTGGTCGATTTGGTATTCCATCAATCTGCCAACGATTATCAGAATCGTAGATAAATGAATGACACATATTTTGAGTTTCTTCATCTAAAGTGGAATGTGCTGAAAGGCAAATGTAGTAACCAGATTTTTTTAAATATTTCACCAATGTTTTGGTCATCATACGTTTACGCATTACTGCTTCAGCATCACCACAACTATGAAACTCGGGATCATTACCGCCGGTATAGGCAGTAATTAGAATTGCTGTGTCTTGTGATACTATATTCATTTCAATAAACTTTCTAATTCCTTAGCATGAACTAATTTTCCAAGTGCACCTTGGTAGAAATGTTTTTCAAATACTTGTTGAATATTTTTACCATTATCCCAAGATACATCGTTATCACCAACTCTAAATTCTGGTTTCCAATCTTCTGCCTTCCAAACACAATACAAAGGAATATCACATAAGTCAGCCAACATACCAATGCCAGTAAAGTTTGTAATGAATGGTTTTTTTAGATTTTTGAGAATGTAAGCATTTTCTAACATAGGTCTATCATAATCAATAAACTCACAATCTTTTAGGTGTGATAATATGTGAGTTTCCCTACGATCATCAATATCACCTACAGACCATCGATCACCAACATAATAGGCATCTTTCACAGTAATATCATATTCTGGTGTTTTTACTGTGAAATCATCATCAACTTCAAACTTCATTCCATAATTATCTTTCATAAAGTTTTCGTAACGACAAGTTTCAGTCGGTCTATAACGATCATTTTTATCTTCACGAATTGGCCAAGAACTCATTTTGATGATATCACCATACAAGAATACTTCATCATCAAAAAATACAGCCGTAAATAAATCTTGATACATTAGGAATTCTTTAATACCTTTAAACTTACGCATTTCTTTTTTGATATAAAGTTCATATTTACCATAAGACTTACTAATACCCGACATTACAGGTAAACCATTTAGAAAGTCGCCAAGATTGGCAGTTCCATTAAGATAAATTTTCATTATAATCCTTTAAAGCAATAAACCAATTATCAGGAGATACTGGATGTAATTCAAACATTTCTGGTGCTGCCAAATAGGACATCAACAATAATGTTTGATCATCATCAATTAAATTATTTTTAAATAACTCTTGTATATTATGGTAAACCAAGGTTTCAAGATACGGCCACATTTCTTTATCAGCAACAATACATGGTCCTGTAATATGGACATCATTGTTTGCAATAATATCTTTGATGTAAGAACCTTTTTGCCATTCTTTGATGGTGAAGAAATGAATTTTTCTCCTAGTAAAAGGATATGTCCATCTTGTTATGTTGTGGGGTTCTCTGCAATACCCAAAGTCCAACCAAGCTGCTTGGTCTGTGTGAACCATATTCATGGAGATTGCTCGATTTACAAATGTTGCTTTTAATAAATTGACTACAACATAATCGGCATTCCAATATTCCGGATTACGAACTTGTGATGGGTGAATAATCTCTTGAAACTTTGGATCTTTCTGTATTTCAGATACCTTGGATTTCAATTCATCGAATTCATTTTTGAAATCAATAATAACAATCTGTGTTGGTTTATCACCTCGTAATTCTTTAACTTTATCTTCAAACTCGGATGAAGTATATACAACCATATCATTCTCAAGCTTTGCCATTTCAGCAAATCGTTCAAAGTAGGTATCATTCGTTCTTTGTAAATAGTGTGGTAGACCTTTATCTGGTGTCCAATCACCACGACCAATATCAAAAAATGCTGTTACAATAGTAATATCATTCATAATTAAACTCTATAGGTAAAGTATTCCGATTCATCTTCTTGGCCGTATTTCTTTTGGATAAACTCTTTTAATACTGGCACACGGTCATATTGGTGTACGATTGGGAATATCTGTCCTGTCCAATCTTTTAATAAACCATCTTCAAACACAGGTTCCGGAAAAAGTAAATTAGGTCTAAAACTAGTAATCTTAGATGGATCCATAATAGTACCCAATTCAGCAGCCCATTGTGTTGTTTTAGTTACAACGTCTTTAAATGGTTGAGTATTGATTAATACATTGAATACGGCTTGGTCAACGATAGGAATTGGTCGGTTGACGCCGTTAGTGAAGATATGAAACACCATATCTTTTACATATTCAGATTCACCACCGAATGTTCCAACATTAAATATTTCATTTTCTTTGAATTCATTATGTACATATTGGCCATAAGCTTGAAATAGATTTTCGTTACCCCAAGGTTCGTCTTTATATTTTAAACCTTCGGATGCAATAACAAGTTTACGGTCAACAAGGAATTTAAATGGATCAGTTTGGAAATAAACATCTTTTACATCTGTGGTGATAACATAATTATAATCTTGCCAAGTATCTCTTAGATAATGATATATTGAAAGAAAACGTAAAACGTGCACGGGAATATTTGGAACTTGAACCATCTCTACAACAAGAAAACCTTGGTCAATTAACCATTTTCTTGTTTCATCTGTACCAACACCAAAAACCATTACCTTTTCGGTATTTTCATCACAAACTTCATTGATGGATAATACCCAAGGTTTTAGTTGATTGATGCCGTAGTTTGTACAGCCGCCGATGATGAGATTTTTTTGTGCCACGGGAACTCTCCATTATATTTTTTATTCATTACTGCATTTCCATTGATAAAGAAATCGGATGTAACCGAACCTTTACCGCCATCAACACGATAGTTCACGGTGTATTCACCTGTGCAATCGAATTTTTGAAAGTGTTGAGCAATAGTTGCCAGAAACACTCTATCTTGTCCCCAACCGCCATGCCAAACGCTAGCTAATTTTACACCAATTTCTGTTTTAAGGCAATATGAATTGGTGTCAACATGATTAACTCCATGATAAGTTTGCCATTTACCTAATGATTCACAGTCATCGTGGCAAACAAAATCACCCTTTTTGTTATATACATCACGGAGAGAATAACACCAATCTAGATTTTTTAGTTTGATTGTATTGATACAGGATTCAACATGATTAGGTTTCAACCAATTATCTTGGTCAAGGTATAACACATATTCGGTATCAACCAGGTGGGTAAATGCTGCATAGACACGGTGACCATAAAATCCATTGGCACCCACATTCAAAGGCAAATTACAAATCATAATTTTTTTATAATTTTTATGATTCTCAAATTGTTTTAAAAAGTTTCTTACCGCATAAACATATTCCGGACCATCACACACAAGATAACATTTAGTGTCATAAGTTTGGTCTAACACAGATTGTATAGCAGTAAACAACTCTGGAGAACCAGTAGTTGGTATAATCACAGTTGCAGTCATAATTAATCTCTAGTCAGTTTTAATATCTTCTCTATTTGTTTTTCTATAACAGGTTTTCTGTTAGGCCAATATATATATTCTTTATCTCCGGTCGAATGTAACTTGGTTAGAAAAGGAACAATCATCTTTTCTAATTGGTTTAATCGAGTTTTATAGTCATCAGCTGTTTCAGCCGTCTTATCTATAACCGAATTATAGTCCGCTTCAGATATAGCAGAGAATCCAAAATCATCACCAGTATCAAACTCTTGTGCTAGTTTATCGAAATCAATGAGTGCCATCATTTACCTTTATTTTGCTATAACAAATTTTGCTGAGTCTTTTGACATTGAAGCGGCATATGCATATGTCATTCTAACGAATGTGGACCTTATAGATTCATCTTTAAAGATATTATCAATTATAATAGGCCAAAGTTTATTTGATACACATAGAGCACTAAATTGTCCCACTCTCTCATCATAATTAATTTCTTTTTTAACTTCTTTTATCACTTCTTTAGTTTTTTCATCTTTATTTTTTATGTCATAACCTTTATCCTTGACTTTATCAGCCAATTCTTTTCTTATAGGTTTTTTATTTTCTTTAAAATCTGCGTTTGATGTTTTAAATTGATTTTGAAATTGATTCACAACTTTATCATCAATTAGTGATATTATCCCTAAAATTTGTTCCAATCCAAGACTTCCTCCCCTGGCAGCCATCCCCTTTAACAGAATCTCACCTTTAATACCTGCGGTAGAAGCATCGTGTCTAATTAATATTTTATCTTTTTCACTATTGGTATTTTTTAAAAATAATTTTAAATCTCTGGCTGGGGGTTTTGTTGGAATTTTGCCGGCCGGATAAGGAGTCCATTCGTAATTACCCCCTCCTAATTTTTCTAATTCTTTCCATTCTCTAGTTCTATTGAAGTTTACTTTTTTTATTGTAACTTCTCCTGGTGCAAATTTTAAAGATAATGGTAATAATTCTCCGTTATCAATTAAATCACTTATCATTTTATTCAATGAGATAAAAGTTGTTTTTGATAAATTACCGGACGATGCTGCAGTAGATATTGTTTTTTTAGCCAATGGTGTTGCAAAGTAAATGTCAGCAGGAGACCATTTATTTAATTCACCAAAAGGTATAAATTTGTTTTTAGTAAGCTTTTCTTTATTTTTTTTTTGTTTATTATTAGCGACTTCAAATAGTTTTGATATATCGTTCATTATTTCATCTTTGTGTTCATAAAACACATCGGACCATCCAAAAGGAGCAATCTTGGCGTGAAGTTTATTTAACCCATTCACTTCTACTATTAGTTCTTTTGCAATATTGGAAGATGAAATATACCAAGGTTTATATTTTGTTAGAAAATCATCTACTTGTTGAAATGATGCTTGGCCTGATTTAACATGATTTTTAAAAATTTCTTCAACAGAATTTTTTTTCTTTAAATACATCATATTCCATGCTTCTTTAAATTCTAGATAAGTTTTGTATGTGTTTACATCAAATAAACTTTTTGGTAATTTAATTTTATCTTGGCCAAGGTAATCTGCCATAGCACAGAATAGTGCTTGAGCAGTTTCTTGTATATCTTCTTTTGAAGCCATGGTTTACCTAATGATTTGAATGTCTTTACCTGAAGTCCAGATTTCGAGTTCTGTCCTCAATCTACCCTCAGTTTTAAGGGTTTCGTATCTATTTATAGCTTTACTTCGCCACCATTCGATAACATTACTCAATTCATGTTTATCGTAATTTTCACCTGGTAAGAGTGCATCCGTTTTACAATTCATATAATCTACTGTATTCTTAAATCCATAATCAGAAGTATAATATCTTTTCTTTTCTGTCAACTTTTTAGCGTTCTCAATCGTTATGTTGAAAGCATCACCTTCGGTTGTTCCTTTTAAAGCGGCTTTCGTTAAGGCAATAATTTTGGTAAATGTTCTTAGTTTCCTACTAGTGGTTGATGTATCACCACCTAATAAATCTCCAGTAATATTTTCCACATAATTCTTTAAATCGTGATACCTTTGTCCGTGCATCATTGGTACAATATCAGATTCAGTCAAACCCTTAAAACGAATATATGGTTTCATGCCATCATATTGTGATACCGACTTTGTAGAACCGTACAAACTGGTAGTTTCAAATAGGCAAAGATTCATACCATACTTTTTATTACAGATTTCTCTTACTGTATGACTGGTACAAATGGCGGATAGGAGTTTACCACCCAAATAATTAAATCCAAATGGTTGTGCTGGTACAATTACGAATCCCATGGCACAAGAAGCATTGAATCGCTTGGCCGTATCTTCCTGTTGAATCCAAACTTGTCCTAGGTAGTCATTACGGGGTTTCATATAGATGACAGGTGAACCTAAACGAATGAATCCTAGAATCTTTCCTGAGTTCTTTTCCTTGACCGCTAATTGTATATTTTTACCAACTGGTGCTTTATTAATATGGGAACTGGTAATGGCAAGTAATGTTTCAAATTGAGTATTGGGTATTTCACAAACATCGATATCCATGTCCTTTGGGTGCATGGTAAAATCTGAGAACAAATCATCTTCTGGTGGAAATAAAGAAGATGGCATATCTGCCACATTCTTCAACTTTTCATCACGCATATATTCTTCGGTACTTCCGATATTACTAAAGTAATCATCAAACACTTTAGCACAATGTAGTGCTTGTTCTCTACTTAGAATCATCTGTGCCCCATTTGATTTTTAACCAAATGCGTTCATGAATATAATAATCAATACTCAATAAAATATGTAATAATGTGGCAAATCCTGTGGCTTTACTAATATCACCCGTAAACATATATGTCCACAGAATGGTAAATAACCAGGCTGTGATTCTATAACTAATCATCCTTGCAACGGTTCTTTTGTGTGTTTCTATCATATCTTAAATCCTTCAAAGTTTTTCTTTTCATGTTTAATTTTATTATGAGCACCAACACCTTGGTGTCCTGCATCAGCAAGGCCTTGTTGTGCTGATTGTTCAACATCAAACAATTTCATCTTTGCTCTATCAACACCAATAGTAAATCGTTTGTAATAAGATGGATCATTATAACGATTCTTTAATTGTTTGACCATCATCTGACCCATTGATTCCAAATCTTCAGAAGAAATCAAAGCAAACATTAAGTCTGCCGTGGCGGGAAGTCCGAACGATTCACTCGTATCTTCAAGTCCTGGATCACTAGATGTAAATCCGGATCTTGTAGTCTGTGTCGCAGATACAATAGGAACGTTATACTCAACAGCAAGACCCCGAAGCTCCTCTGCAATTGATTTAACATAGGTGTACGAATTAATATTCGCACCAGCCTTAATACGAGAACTGCAACAAATATTAAGGTAGTCAACAAATATAATATCAGGTACGAAAGACCTTTTGAGATTGAGTTCATTTAATAAAGTCCGAAAGTGTGAGGTTGAGGCAGATGCGGTAGGATATTCTTTGATAATAAGTTTACCGGTACACTTCTCACGAACACGATTAACTTTCTTATCATACATATCTTTTGGTAAATCAATAAGGTCATCTAAAGTAACATTTAAAAGATTTGCATCAATACGCTCAGCAATCTTTTCTTCAGCCATTTCAAGTGTAATGTACAATACATTTTTGCCTTGAACCATTGCTCCTGCCGCCACATGGCACATAAACAAAGATTTACCAACACCAGTCCCAGCAAGAGCAATATTGAGAGTTTTAGCTGGCAGACCACCTTTTGTAATTTTGTTGAAGCATTCCAAGTCGAAAGGAATTCGTTCCTCTTTTCTATGATAGAATTCAAATCGAGCATCAGAGTTCTCTAAGTAATCATGGCCTACGGTTGTATCGAAACTGACGGCCAAAGCGTCCGATAGTATAGTGGGAATCGCACCTTTCTCATGGCTTTTGTCCTTACCATCGAGAATTGAAATAGCCCGTAATACGCCATTGTAAATGGCTTTCTCTTGGCAAAACTTTTCCGTCTTATCAACAAGCCATTGAATCTCGGACTCCTGTGTACGATTATTTTCAACTTCTTTGAGATAAGTTTCACAGTTCTTAACTTCGTCATCCGTAAGAGTGTTCTTTTCTTTGATGGCAATACTAATTGCCTCAATCGATGGCGGATTATTGTAAGTTTCCGTGAATGATGTAATTTCATTAAATATAGTCCTCTCGGTTCTGTCCGAGAAATAATCTGGTTTAATAAATGGTAAAACTTTTCTTAAATAGTCCTCGTTATAGACCAGATTTTTCAGTATCGCTTGTTCCAACTTCATCAATTACTTCCTGTTCAATGTTACTACCCATAATTTCAACAAGTAAATCACCTAGATAATCTTTAAACTTGCTGTCTTTTTCCAATTTACTTGGTTTATCTACTGTAGATTCTAACACATCATATGCAAAAAGTAAATAGACTTGTTCATTTTCTTCTTTGAACTTTACCTTACCATATTTAAAAAGTGTGTCTTTATATGGACCATCAAGTAATTTAATATGTACCGCAGTCCCATCATCTTTTGGGTAAATAAAACAGTAATCAATTCCTTCAATCATCTTCTACTCCATTTGTAGTTTCCAAATCAAATGCTTTTTCAACTGTATCATCTTGCATAATACTACCAGAAGCTATTTGATAAGTATTTTGTACATAATCTTGAAAAGATTTTTGTTTCAAAATTGGTAACCAAAATTCAGAAGTATCGGTATCTTTGATACGATATTTCTTTTCTTCTATAACGCCATCCGAATCCACCTTTGAGTACCAACCATTAGATGGTTTAACAACATGTTTTGAATCAAGAGCAATATCAAGTAAACCACTCCACTTGCTAATACCGCCATCATGACGAACTGTAACAGGAATCTTAGCTTTTTCTCTAACATAACGAGATTTCTCCACATTGATAATAAAATTATAACCAATTACTTCGGTGCCTTCTTTTTCTTGTTGACGACCGATAATGAAGATGTTATCAGCAGAGTAATAAGAACCTGTGCCACCACCAACAATTGCTTTAGGGAACATTCCAATTTCCATGTAAGTATGATTAACTACAATCATGGGAATATCTTTAAGTGATAGATGCGGTGTTACCATTCTAAACAAAGATTTAACTGCTTTAGCTCTTGACATATCACCAACGGTTTTACCTTCTAGTGCATCATTAACCTCTTTGATAGAAGCCAAATTACCAATTGAATCTACGATGATAATTAAATGATCACCACGTTCAACTTCATTCATCTGTTGCATAATATCGATTTTTAATTTTTCAATATCGGTAATAGGAGTATGCAAAACACGGTTAGTATCAATACCAAAAGAGTCAAAGTAGGATTGCGGTGTGCCAAATTCTGAATCATAGAATAATAATGCTGCATCAGGATATTTGTCCAAATAAGATTTGGCCATCAATAATGAAAATGCAGTTTTAAAATGTTTGGATGGACCAGCCCACATTGTAAGACCAGGAGTTAAACCGCCATCGAGTTTACCACTTAGTGCCACATTAATAATTGGCACAGATGTTGGAATCATATCTTTATCTGTAAAGAATTTTGATTTGGATAGAATAGCAGATTCTTTAATACTACTATTCTTTTTAATTTTGTCAAGTATACTCATTCATTTTCCTTTTTACGAAATGCCAACTCAGCATCATCTACATACATACTGTCTATTTTAGATTTCCTGTTTGGAAATCCACGTTTCTTTTTTGATATTGGTGGAATACTTTCACCAGAAGCATCATCAATTACGATGGGTTCTTCTTCTGCCGGCACACTCTCCTCAACTGTTGTGATATTTTCTTTTTCAATCTCAACTTTATCTACTTTTTTAGAAACCTTTTTGGTCTTTTTGGAGAACTTTTTTGGATCATCAACTTCTTTAGGTACCACTTTTACTTCTTTTTGTTTCATAGATATGTTTGCTGCTATCAATAATAACACAGCTAACGGGTCAAATACAACCATTATTAACATAATTACCAAACGAACGGCTTTATCAATCGCAGTATCATCTTCCGTACCATAAATCATATCACCCACATACTTAATAGGACCAACTTCTGCCACAAGTTTATTGGATTCTTTAAGAAGTGGTAATTTCTTTTTGTTAATTTCTGTCAATTCTTTTTGTGTAGATTGTATTTGATTATCTAAACGATTACTTGCCGTTGATGGATCCTTGGCACGAGCAAGGAGATAATCCAATCTTTCTTTGATAATCTTTTCTTGTTGATTTAATGTTTTAACTTCAACAGAATTTGCACCAGCATCCAATGTAGATTCAATATGTGCTTTAGATAAAAAGCCAAAAATACCCATACTTGTAATTACCATAAGAATAATTACGGCAAAAGTCAAATATGATTTTAATAAAAGTGGGCAGTTCTTCCAATTACGATATAACCATGATGTAGTAACCAGTTTGCTGGCTTCAAGAACCGAGCCCATAAAAACGATTGGCCAAAATGCGCCAGTAAATATTGCTGCCAAACCAAGTATGGAATAATAGGCAGCAATACCAGAAAGTGCTAATGCACAGAGTAATGTTAAAAATGTCATGAGAAGAAATCCTCTAAGCTACTTACCTTTTCAGTTGACCATTTCATACAGTCCAAGATAACCTTGATTGGTTCTAAGAACGCTTTGTCAAATTGTAAATCATAATCAATATAGTTGTCAAGCCCAAGTTCTGTTGGTAACCTATTTGGATATGAAATGACTGTATCTTTGAACGGGTTTGGCATCTTTAGATAAGTGAATTTAATCTTTTCACCTTCTTGGATTAATTGATATTTTTTGGTAAGATTGTGTTGTTTTAAAAAGTTGTTATATAAAATAGCGCCCTTAACATGAATTGGAGTACCCAATTTATATAAAGTTGCAGCATCGGAGTATTTATTCAAGCCATTTAAGCCCCGAGGAAAAGAAATCTCCTCAGGTGGCAACTTATGAAAATCTTCTCTGAACTTGGCAATAAACTTATGAATGTCATCTTCTGTACCATTCACCATTAGGCTTATAGATTCTTTCATCTTCTCACGAATAGCAGATGGTGTAGAAGATTTAATCATTTCCAAACCCATCACCTTCATTTGAGGTTCATTGTATTGGACGCCTTCATTATTATACACATTTAAAATGTATCGTTTCTTGGCAGTCCAAATACCTTTGTCAGAAAGACCTTCTCTTTTCATTTGCATCTTCTGGTCATAAGCATGAACATAATCAGAAAGTTCTTTATAAGAAATATCAATGAAAGGCTCAAGTTTATCTCTACAAATTTTATCCATCAAAGATATTACTTTTTGTTTGTCAGATGTGTCCTTGATAAATTTATTAACCAATTCTCCCATTCGTAGGTAAATTGAATCAGTATCAGAAGCAATAACATAATCAGCATTTTTGGTCTCCAAAAGTTTATTCATCCACGCATTAATCTTGGCTTCAATCCAACGAATACTTAATTGTCCAGCAGTAGTGACCCCAAGAGCCATCCGTAAATCATAAAAACGAAAATATTGAGAACCGAGAGCACCGTAAGCAGAATTGAGCGAAACCTTCTTGGCGAGTTGGATGTTGTTGTACTTGGCGATACGTTTTTCAATTTCGTATTTTTTCGATTCATCTTGTTCATGTTCATATTCCTGTTTGGCTTTCAACATTAATTTTTTAAACTTGCTTCTATCAGTATACATTTCTTCCATCATTTTAGGTAAGAAACCTTGAATGTCGGTACGGAAGAATTGTCCGTTAGGAGTAATTGTTGCATTGGTAAGTTTAGATGTATCAACAGATTTGCTCAACAACTTATTCACATCAACACCAGAAGAAAGAATCTCACGCATCTCATCTGTATAGTTTTCAGGTTCAATAAGAGTTTCTGGACTGATATTATATTGCATCATCAAATGTGGATACAAAGAGTTTAAATCAAATGATGCCACCCAATCATGCTTACCAACCTGAACTTCTTTAACATAGGCACCCTCAAACGCTGATGATTTCTCTTTAACAATCCTAGGTGGAACAATAATGCCTTTTTGAAATAGATAATCATATGTCATTGAATCCCACATACGAGTTTGTGCAAAGATATCTTCAAAGTTTGTTTTGGTATCATACGCCAAGGTTACTCCTAATTCAAGCAACTTCAACTTTTCTTCCAGTTTAATAATGAGTTCAACGTCTTTGATGTTATACTCAATAAACTTTTGATAGTTCAAACGATATAGAGCATGAAGGTTATCAAATTCATCATAAGAGATTTTGCCTTCACCCAATTCAACTTGAGCAATGGCATCTAAACGATAAGATTCTTGTGACTTTCCGCCAGGAGCATACCATTTGTATAGTTCAATATAATCGAGAGATTCGACACCCATAATATTATAAGCAACCATTTCACGACCATTAATATTGGTCTTGCGTTCACCAATATAATTCCACGGAGATAACTTTTTGGTTGCATCTTCACCAAGAATTTTACGAAAACGATTGATGATATAAGGCTCATCGAAGAACTTAGTATTCCAGCCAGTTAGAATATCTGGTGTCTTATCAGCCCAAAGCGACATGAATTGTTTACATAAAGAATATTCATCACGGCATTTAACATAGATTTCTTTACCTTGAGTTTCATAATCACCACAACCAAAAACATAAATTGGACCATTGAGATATTTTAATGCAATCGCTGTGATTGGTTCATTTGCTTGATATGGGTTTGGGAACCCATTTTCAGAACCAACCTCAATATCTATTACACCAACAAGAACCTTATCGAAATCATAGTCGACCATGCCATGATGTTGGTCGGCAATAAAGGCATATTCAAATCGAGTTTGTCCATAGATTTTACTGGCATTAGAAACACCTTCAAACTGCTTGATGAAATCTCTAGCTGAACGGATATCACCAAAGATTTTTTGGTCAAGATATTCACCATCGAGTGAGGTGAAGTTTGTGATTTTTTTGGAAGGTATATAAAGTGAAGGAGAATATTCAACTTTCTGCTTCACTCTCTTACCATTTTGAATACCTCGATAAAGTATGTTGTTACCGAAGCTTTGAACATTTGTATAGAAAGAACTCAATTTAGCCTGTAATAATTTGTTGTTTAGGAACGATGATGCCAGCACCAAAGATTTGGTCATAATTCGTAATAAAATCTTCTGCTGGAGTATAAGAGTATACTACATGTTTCTTGGCTAAGGCAACCGTTGCACCTGTTTTTTGTTCAGAGTGAATAGGAAATGGTGAAAATCCAACTTGTGGTTCACCTGTTTGTTTATTACGAACTACTGCAATACCAACTGGATTTACCAATACGAATTCCGATTCTGATTGAGATTCGAGTTCTCCAATAACTTCTTCACCTGTAACTAATTTGAGGGCTAATATATTCATTTTGTTTCTCCATATAAAATTTAATTCAATTAAGGCCAAGTAATTAAGAAGTTAACTTTCTTTTTTTCTCTCAACTTTTGTTCTTCTTCAATTCGCTTGAACTCATCATCTTCATTCTTATCATCTTGTTCTTTTACGGGATCATGTTCTTGTGTCATCTTCCACGACCCGCCTTCCGCTGAACAACCATCTTAGGAACAAATTTTGGTTTTGATATTTTAGGAGCAGGACCTACTGGATTTAAAGTTCGAACTTTTTTCAATTGTTCTTCACGAAATTTTTTATCATCTGACATATTATCTCCTTAAAGTTGGTTGCGGTGGATAGATTCGCACTACCGACATCCGGATTATGAGTCCGGCGCTCTACTACTGAGCTACACCGCTATAGTATATATCAAACCTGATACCAAAGTTCATCATAGTATTCATCTTTATTACAACCACATTCCGGACATTGAAAATTTTCAGGCAATTGTTCCCAATCACCTTCTTTTTCATTATCGTGTTTATGTTTACATACTATGCAAACGTGTAATATTTCAGCTGTCATTATTTTTTCCTCGAAATCAATTATTGAGAATACTGTTTCGTGTTTAAGAGAATTCAACCGACCCCTTACGGGATTATTTCGGTATTATACTTCTCCCCCCGATTACACCTTTCATACTGCTTCAGCCAGCAGTTATCTCCGGATTATGGATGGACACCTCAAGGGTGATGATATTCCTTAACAGTTAGGATTGCTTATTCTTTTTCACACATTCTCAATAATTGGCTCCCCAACGTGGGATCGAACCACGGACCAACAGATTAACAGTCTGCTGCTCTACCGCTGAGCTATCGAGGAATAACACTATACGGTTTTACCATAAAGATGAATTAACAACTCATCTAAAGATTTTTTGTTTCCTTCAACTGATTTCCAATCAACTAAAACGCCTTGGTAATTATACATTGGTATAATATTAAATGGTATCGTTTTAATATCTATAATTGGAAAATTTTTATTCTCAGAAAAATCTAAATTATAATTTGTATTTGTTTCAGAAACAACTAAAAAATTATTTGGTCCATTAAATGTTACATGATCAAATTTAAAATGATTTTTTACTTTTACCGTATAAGGATCAAATTTACTTAATATATTATCTACAACAAAATATTTTGATTGAAATATCTGTTTAAATTTTATTGTACCTTTATTATATTTTGACAATACATTCGTTGCGTAAAGAGCAGGATACACAACCAACGTTTCTCCAAGTAATACACTACCACTATTAACCTGAATATCTATTTCCACTTTACCATAACAATTTACATTATTTTCAAAGGAAAATAATTCTGTTCCTTCAACTAATCCATCTTTACAGACGATACCATCAACTAATACCTTAATTGAGGTATTCGGTTCAGCTTGACCATGTATGGTAAAAGTTCTAAATGATTCAGCCACGGTTATTTGTTCCTATAAAAAATTATTCTTATTTAATAATAATTGGAGCGGGATATTGGAATCGAACCAATAACGAGAGGTTGGAAACCTCTAGTTTTACCATTAAACTAATCCCGCAAAAACTGGAGCGGTGGTCTGCTATGCTCAGATAATATAAGAGGGTATCTCACATCGTACTATTACACACCGCATTGTTACTTTTCTTTATCTTTTCTTGCTTTGGCCTTGGCTTCAATTCTTGCTAATAAGTCTAACAACTCTTTCTTGGTTAACATTCTACCCCATGAAGGTGTTGGTTTTTCTTTTTCTGTCATATGTAATACTATAACATTTTTTATTCATAATGTCAAATGGTTATAGCAAAATATACCAAAATATACTTTACTATAACCACCCTTTTTAGATTTCTCTAAACGCCTTATAGCTTTGTTACTTTTTTTATGACTCCCTGCTTTACGAAACAATGCCAATTTGACAAGATAGTTTCGTGGTTGGGGAGTATTTTTCTTTTTCATGATACTCTCCTTAAAAATATGGGGCTCGTTGTGTAAACGGGACGGCCACCTCCGTTGTTGTTCGGCCAAGAATCCTCAACCCAATCATTACACTTGATACAACAAACTGGTGGAGCATCTTGGGATCGAACCAAGCATGCCAGAGGCGGCGGATTTACAGTCCGCTGAATCACCATTGATTCTTCTGCTCCGTATTACTTACTTATTGAGGGATTTTCCAGCCTAGAGGTTCCGGATCAATTGGTGTGTCCGGATTTTGAATGCCAAAGAATACATCCCAAAGTTTTTCTTTAATGGCAAATTTTGCAAATAGGCCTACTTCAGTACCAAATGCTTCTATTTCCCATGGTTGAACCCAATAATCGATATTATCAGAATCAACTTTTCTGCCTTTCCAACGAGTTAATGTTTCGTTGGTTTCGTTATAAGCATATTGCTTAATGTGTGTCATTTCATGTGCAAGACATTTTAATATTTCCATTGCACCAATATTTGGATTCAATTCTATTTCAAATTCTCTTGCTTTGCGGCTTTCATTATATTCTAATATAGAAGCGTAACCATAAACGGGTATACTACTATCGAATTTAATTCTGAGATAGATGTTTTCCAACATCTTAGGTTTCATGAGTTCCTGAGCGTAAAAAAGAGCAGCCCTCTTTACATAAGGACGGAAACGCTGTTTATCGGGACAACCGACTATACTTAACTGCATTTTAGGTCTCCTTTTAATAGACTGACCCAATAATTGCATTTCTCCGTTACTACTCACAACACTTATTTATCTACAATACTCATTTCACCTGGTGAAAAGTTTACTCTACTTTAGATACCATTATACTACATTTTTGTAAGAAAGTCAAGCCATCGTCATTCTTATAGGAATCACGGTAATATACCGATTTGACCCCCATGGCATACATTTGTTTAGCACAGTCAATACATGGGGCATGGGTCAGGAACATGGTGGATCCATCTCCAGATTCGTTGCCTCTGGCTAGTTTGGCGATGGCATTGGCCTCTGCATGGATCACTTCAGGTTTGGTTTTGGTGGTTATGGTATCGTCAGATAACTGGATATAATCTTCACAGTTATTATCCCAACCGCTTGGCATACCATTGTATCCGATACTGATAATTCGGTCATCTTTTACCACAATGGCACCTACCTGTAATCGTTTGGCGGTAGATAACTCCGAAAATCTCTGAGCCACATCCATATAGGCATCAATAAATTTTTGTTTCATAGATATCCAGTTTCTTGTAACATTTTATAAACCATTTTATAATCATAAATTAACGAAACCATCGTGATAGCCACCCGTTCTTCAATTTGATCAGGCGATTCAACACTATGTGGATTGGTAACATCCAATAACCAAGCTTCATTAGGTTTTGCAATAAAACTATTAGTTTCAATTAAATCATTTTTTTCAAAGGCTCGGCCGTTGGAGGGTAAATAATTTTTACTTGTACTAGGTGTAATATGACTTTTTACATCTACAGATTTAACTCTATAAAATTGAGTTAAACAATCTTGAGGTCTAATATAAAAATTAATTGATGAAAGTATTCCATTATCAGTATGAGCTTTAATGGAAGTATTTATTTTCATTAAAGAAAAATTAAAATTTTTTCTATATCTTTCAGGAACAACTTTAATTAAATTATCTAAAGGTGTTCCTTCAATTTGTAAATACCATATTCCTTTAAATTCATTATTAATCTCATGTCCATAATTAACTAATTCTTGGCCAATCAAACATTTTTTTTCATCAATAATAAAATTTTGTTTTAATTTTGCAAACATTTACTTAAAGTAATATTCTGAAAATATCATAATTAATAATAAAAGAAATAGTGCTATTCCAATTTTAGTCCATCGTTCTCGTTCAGTTTCAGGAGCTTGGTGATGACTGCGATAATAACAATCATAATCTGGATCATATCGATACACTTTGCCATCTACTTCAATTGTTTTTTGATATTCATCATTATTCATCACCAACTCCCATCATCTATCCATAATCTAACAGTAATCATGGCCAGTTCCAACACAAAAGCATCTTGTTCCCAGGCTTCATTAGTTTGATTATAAGCACATGAAAATCCCCAATGAAATGGATTTAACTTTAAGGTAATATTACAACCTGAGTATTTTAACCAATTCATTTTAGTCCTTTAAGTGTATATGAAGTAATCTTATCCTTAATCATAGAAGGAATATCCAAGTATGGCCATTCTAGGATAAACGGACAACCATATTCCCACCTATTATTATATAAGAATTTTCTCACTTCAATCATATCGCCTTTACTACTAGGATCAAATTGATGTCGCTGATATAAATTTAGTTGTTCAATCTTATTCATTTCACAATCTCCATATTTACTTTTTTCATATAATGCACAACTTGGGTTTCTTCATGACTTGGTATAGACTTTACCACGGGATAGTATTCTTCACCGTCAATAATATTCATTGTCCAATTTGTATAGGAATAGAAAATATCCGTACCACCATTTTTGGCACGGAGTTTCAATAATTTTGATTTGATTTTGGGGTTCATAGTTCTCATAATATATCCATTATAACATAAAGAAAGGGGCCAGTCAAGGCCCCTTATTATTACCTACCGTTTGGGTAGTTTAATTCTTCCCATTCTTCATCGGTAACAGGCCACCAGTTTAGAATGTTCATCTTTGAAAATACCTCTTTTTCATTTCCTCAGATTGTAGTTGTTTAGCATCTTGAATAACTTCAATAACTGAAAGAATAAATTTTTTGATATTTTTCATTTGATGGCAATCTTTTTGATGGCATCTTGTGCCTTTACCATATTCTCTAACCATACTTTGAGCATACCATTGGCAATTTCGGCATCTTTAATTTCTACCTTATCGGCAAGAGTAAAAGAACGGACAAAATTACGGTTGGCAATACCTTTATAGATGAAGCTTGCTGGATCTTCAGAACTTTCAACTGCTGCACCTCTGATTATCAATTTGTTACCTTCTAAAGTAACTTCAATATCGGTCTTAGCAAAACCAGCAACTGCCATTTCAATGACATATTTGTTGTCTTTTACTTGACGTATATTGTATGGAGGATAACCAGGCGTTGCCTTAGCAACAGTTTCAGAGATATCACGGATTTGGTCTAATACATCATCAAAACCAACTGTGAAAGGATCCAAAGATTTGGATAGTGAAGTCCATTGTGGAAATAATAGATTTGTGCTTGTCATGTGTTTCTCCTTAAATTCAAGCGAGTTTTTCAAAATTGATACCCCGAAGGCGTATCGGATTAAACTGGTTACGGTATCCAGCGGCATCGTAGCGTCATGCCCGCTTTAAAACGCTTCGTAAACTTAGCGGTCCTAAGGTGAAGCCAGTATATCAGTATTTATACTAGGAGTCAATAAGCCCCTGGTTTTTTACCAATTTGATATTTCGGAGTTAATTCCCAATCATCCTTTTCCTTATGGGAAAGTATCTTAATCTGTGATAGGAAGATAGGAGGCGGTTCTTCAATTTGTCTGGTGTTAACAATCTTTACCAGTCCCCAATCAGATAACAGTTTAGCAATGGCATTCCTACGAGATAAATCATTCTCGGAAATGTCGGTTGGTTTGCCATCCAAAGCAAATAACTCTTTGAAATGTACAATATAATACTTACCTTGCTTATGTAAAATATGACAAGATTGGTAAAGTATTCTGTCTTTTTTGGAAGCTACACCGATACGAGTAAGAGTTTCACGCACTTTGAGAAAATCATCTTTTTCATTTAATGTAACTTCAACTAAATCGATAATTGAAATCATGACTTGTTCATTCCGCCTTTATTTGTTTTTGCTTTTATTTCAGCGACTTGTTCTTCTGTAAGAATCCGTAAGGCGTCCTTGGCTTTTTCATTAGAATAGCCAAAATACTGCTTCACACAATCTATATCCTTGTCGACCTCTGATTTCTGCCAAGGTTGAAATTTCCTTTTCATAGGTCTAATGGTATTTAGAAGATACTGGTATTGCATGTCCGGATCAATGGAACAATGAACATTCATCTCATTGACATATAGAACACAATCCATATGGTATGATAAAGAACGATTTACAATAAAGGGTTTATAATCACGATAATCCATTTCATCGACAAAAACATTCTTCTTGGTTTGAAGAATTGATGGTATAATATCTTTAAATAATTCTGGCATATCAGTACCCCGATACAGAGTATTTTTGAAGTTCTTTCATTTCTTCATCAGACATTTTCTTAACAGGAACTAAAGCAGATTGTTCACGGTCAATCAGTATCATCTCACGACCATCTTTAGTCCTGTAGGTTCTTGTTTTAAAAGATTTAGGATCTGCTTTAAAGATCCATCCAGCCCATTTATCGGAATGTCGGCCAGCCGGTACAGAAACAAAATAAAGAATATCAACAGAGCGGCATTTACGAAGTTGGTTAGGTTTGAAAGTGAAAGCGTTTTGCATAATAAAAGGAACTTGTGTTTTTACTTCTACTTTATCCTCATCAGCCAATAAATCTTTTTCGGAATCATACTTATTGATAGAAGATTTAACTTTGCGTCCTTCTTCACTCAATAAATTGATGATGACCTTTTCACCAGCCAAACCTAATTCGTTCATCATTTCTTCTTTAGTCATAATGGTACAACTCTTTCACCATTGACACCCAACATATCGGTAATTTTTAATATTTTTTGAAAACGATAATCTTTATAAATTTCACTATTAAGCATTGGTCGCATTTTTTCAATTAAAACATCTTCTATGTCTTTGATAATAACTCCGTGTTCAAGTTCTTCCGAATTAATTTCAATATACTTAAAACTTAAATTGGATAAATCTCTACCAAAGTATTCAACATACTTATATGCTGCTGAGTGATTTTCATCAAATCTTTCTGTGCCCCTGACTGCTGCAATAAATCTTGCAATCCTGTTTCTTAAACAATTATCAGTTTTTCCAACATAAATTAATTCATTTTCTTTATACAGTAAATATATTCCAGTAACTAAACTTATCTTTTCTGTGGTTGTAAATCCATGAGCTGTTTTTAAATCTTCTTCAGTTAATACAATCTCATGTTTAGGAGAACCTCGAAATACATCATACATAGAATTTGCATAAATTCCTGCATAATCTTTTATTTCAAATTCGAATTTGAATAGTGTCTTAATCATTTGAACTCACAATCTACCATAATTTCAGTTAAACAAGCAATCATATTAATTTCATGGTCAGCAACAAAGGCCGCTTGATATTGGTACTTGGCAAGAATAAGAACCAACTGTGGTACAGAATTTGGTTTTAATAACTCATATAGTGTATCATAGAGTTTACGATAAATCTTTGCTGGATCATTGTCGAGGTTTGTGGTAACCCACTTACGAGTAGAAGCAAAGTCTTTATCTTTTAAGGATATAACCAGCGTACCAAGTTGAACATCAGAAACAGCACCAAGAATGCCTTTGTCAATATTACCCGAAACAGAATATCGCTGAAGTTCATTGAGAATTCTCCGATTATCCGGAAAGTGTTTTGTGATAACAGCTGCGACAACTTCTTTGTCATATGTAATTCCTTCTTGTTCTAAGATCCATTCAACACGTTTGAAGAAAGCTCCTGCCATTTTGGCTTTGCTTCCGTTAACTTTAAAATCAATAACTGAACACCGTGAATGAATTGGGTCAATGATACGATTTTTAAAGTTACAAGTAAAAATGAATGAACAATTGGATGCGAATTCTTCAATCGAGGCACGAAGAATTGCTTGTGCGTTTGGTGTTAAATAATCTGCCTCATCAATGATGATAACTTTACGACCACCAGCCAAACTAACCGATGACGCATAGTTCTTAATCTTGACACGAATGGTATCTACACCGTTTTCATCAGAGCCGTTGATTACAATATAATCACAACCAACTTCTTGACATAAGGCTTTGGCAATTGTTGTCTTACCGACTCCGGCAGAGCCTGACAACAATAGGTTCGGAATCTCTTTACGAGAAACATAATCTTTAAATGTGGATTTGATTGCATCCGGTAAGATACAATCATCCACTTTAGCTGGTCGATATTTTTCGACCCACAATAAATGTTCCATCACATACTCCCATAATATATTATACTACTTATTTTACTTCTGTAATTGCTTCAAATAATGCTTCAAAATCTTTAAACTCATCAATTTCGGTTTGAATGGATTGATTATAATACACTTTTGCCATTCGTTTAATAATCTTCTTAGGTACTTTTAATGAATCAAAAGTGGCATCAACAATGTCTTTGATTTCATTATTTTTAAATTCAATTTGTTGCATTGAAACATTGATTTCTTCAATGGCACCCTTGAGTGCCTTTAATTGAGTTTCATCTAAAGAACCGAATAATGTTTGTACGGTAGAAATAGACATCAGTTTAACTGGCCTTGAAGTACACCAACGGCTTCAATTTGTGATTCAGCAATTAAAAAAGAACCATTAATTAAAGAAAGCACGGTTTTACCTTTGTTTTCTTCATCGTTAGCAATAAAAACACCAGTTACATATTCTGGATTAATTGCAAGTTTGTTTCCTGTTATTGCGTCTGTGAAATAGATTAACATATTTTATTCTCCTGTTTTAGTTTCTTTGGCCTCAAATGCAATCCAATATTGAATGTCATCTTTGGTATTTTTAAAATGACCAATTCCTTTGAAAGAAATTTTAACTTCATAACTTCCAGGAATTAGTTTGATGTTTTCTGTTTTGAAAACAATTTTATATTTCTTGCCGTTGCCTTCTCCAACTTGAATGGAGTTTGTATGAGCAGAATTATCGAGTGCATCAAAAGCGACCAATTGAACCGCATCACCATCAGATTCTACGGCAATATGTGGTGAAGAAAGTACACTAGACACTTTCATAATGTTATTGTAATCTTCTTCTGATAAAGTGAATGATACATCAACGGAAGGAAGTGTAATCTCTTTCTCTGGAGGAGTAACAATCATTTCCTTAGCCGTCTTACGATATTTTGTAGAATTGCGACCAGATTTAAAAATTACATTCGAATCATCAAAAGACAAATCGGAATCTTTATGTAAAGAATGTACCGATAAGAATTGATTCAAGTCATATACACAGAAATCTTGTGGGAATATATCTTTAAGATTTGCTTGTGCCAATACAGTTTTACCAGCCGAAACGGTGGTAAGTTTAGTACCTTGTTTGAATTGAATACCTTGATTGATACTCGAAAAGTTTTTCAATACGGTTAGGGTTTCATTTGACAGCTTCATTTACTTCTCCATTATTTAAAGAATACATTATATCATGTTCAAAGAGAAACATCAAGCAGCACATTGCGTGTGCCAAATGATGTATACCAGATTCAGGATCAATTTGTTCGCCTTGTTTCCATGACCAAACATGGCGTTGTAGTGCATCAAAGTATCTACGTTTTGCATCAGGTACTTTTTGCCAATTGTCCCGTTCATACTTCTGAGCACCAAAAGTTAATACTTTAACGGTTTCTTCTAGTGCTAGTGGTGGTAACAAACCATATTCTAGTTTGCCACCATCAAATTTACGGCCTTTTTCCATTACATTTCTCCAACATAATTGGCAACAGCTGGCATATCTCCTTGGAAGTGATATGTACCAATATGTGAAGTTTTCATCCAAGGACAAAGGTGAATTGCACCACCAATTTTACGCCACATCTGACAGAACATGTAATCTTCTGAAAGATAACGGTCAGAACCACCACCAGTAATTGAATCTTTTGTATCGATTACTGTATCAAAGTAAGCATGGATGTAACGAGAACCATCAAAGTGTGCTTGACCTACATGGTCTGGTTTATAACGAATAGAAGGATATGCTTCTTGCATTTGCTTAAATACATCACGCTTAATCATCATAAAGCCCGTACCAATTTCCAAAACTTCCAAAGGTTCAGTTACGGAGAACTGTGCAGTACCTTTAACAGGATTAAAAACATAATCACCAGTAACTTTTTCCAACATACCAGGATCAATACTTGGATTTTTAGTTACAGCAGTTTTAACTGCTTTCCATTTAATCGCTTTCTTCGGATAAGGACCACCAGAAACATCTTTGTCCATAGCCAAAAGGGCAATCACATCTTGTGGATTAAAATGAATATCAGAATCGATAAACAACATATGAGTACAATCGGAACGATGCAGATATTCGTCAACAAGATAGTTTCTTGCTCGTGTAATTAGGGACTCATTAAATAGAAATGAGAATTTGACTTGAATTCCGTATTGCAAACAAAGACCTTGTAAGTCCAAACAAGCCTTCATGTATAAACCGTGGTTCATACCGCCATACATTGGTGTTGCTACAAACAGACTTTTTGTTTGTAAATCTTCTTTTTTAATTGATATTTCCATTTGTGCTCCGATGTTATAAAAAAAGGGAGTATCTCCTCACGGAGAACTCCCAGCGACAACTAATTAGGCAACGAAAGAATAACCAGCTTTAATTGCTTTTTTCACTAAAGATTTGGTTGGAGTTCCCATACGGTAGTAAGTAATCTTACGACCATCTTCCAAGGTACGTTTGTTAGTATAGATTACATGGCCTTCTTGGCGCAGTTCATCAATACGAGCAGAAACGTTAGTGATGCCGAAACGAGCCTGAGCTTGTTTGGTTGTGAATGTATTATAACCATCTTGTTTTTTCAAAGTGGCTAACATACGTTGTTTAGCAGATAATTTGCTCATTGTAATACTCCATAGTAAAGTTAAAATAAATCCTTGCCTTAAGCAAGTTCACACAGTATATCATTTATATATGTGTGGTGTCAAGCGTTTATCGACCAACTTGTGGTAAATATTTTGCTTTGGTTTCTTCCCACGACAGGTAAATCAAATCATCGTAGAAAAGAGTTTCATATGAAACATTGTTTTTCTTTTGTAGTTGCCGAATACGACCTTTGGCATACTTTGTTTTCCATATATTAGTCAACGCTTCTACACTAGTATCAAATGATTTTACCAATTTATCTTCCGTAATTTGTTTACACAGAAATTCATTGGTATTATTATACAGAGGACTAAAATAGATACCACGTTGGTGTTCTGTTCTTGTTTTTTCTTTTGGTATATTAAGTTTAGGATAAGCAAAATGCAATGATCGATTTTTATGGTCTCGCTTAAGTGGAAGGCCTTGAGTGTTTTTTGCTTCCCACCATTCAAAATATTTTCTGGTGTGGTTTTGTTTTAACCAATCAAAAATCATTTTTTTAGTTGATCTTGATGGTTCAAATGCCACAGAACCTGATGAGAACCCCATTTTATTCCAGTGTTCAAGATTATCATATTGTGATAATCCATCAGTTTTTGTTTTGCCGTAGAGTGAAGTTGTAGTAACTCCTGCCAAAACATCTCCATATCTTTCTTTCCAGTCTTTTTGAACAGTATCAGATAAACACAACAATGCCAATAATTTACCACCCATGTAATTGTACCCAAGTGGTTGTAATGGAACAATCGTTGAACCAATTGCTGTATGATTAATCATACTCTGTGAAGTTTTAATATCTCTTGGCCAACCAATTGCTTTATCTCTAGGAGTTAAATCTAAAAAATCGGATGATATACAAACAACACCAAGATATTTTCCACTAATTTCGTCACGAACAATATAATACAGATTTCTTCCAATATTAGAATTATTTTTCATTGTAGAAGAAAAAGTTCTAATGGCATTCCATTCTTCTACACGATTAGTATTTGCCAAATACATTTGAGGCTTTAATTTTTCATAATCATCGGGATCTTTGGGAATCCAAATGTTATTTTTTACTTTGTGTATGATGGCTGCTTGTGTGTCATCTTCCCAATCAATATCGGGATCACCAAACATATTTGTCCGAGCTTCACCCGGATAACGTTCTTTCACTTCACACCATTTTTGATATAAAGTATATTCTCGGACGTCCATCTGAGAAGCATAATCCAAATCTTTGATGAGGGTTTCTTTTAAATTATTTTCATCAATGTGTTTAAAGCTTTCAGATGGATTTTCTTCTTGCCATTTTTTCCATTGTTTTTCAACAAATTCAATTGGTGTTGCCATTATTTAAAGCCTATTTTTCTCATAATTTTATTTCGTTTTTTCATGCCTTGTTGCAAGGCAAGAGGTTTTACTTTATCAGTATACACTATTCCATTCATGTGGTCAAGCTCATGCTGGAAACAACGAGCCGACAATCCGGTAAACTTGGCTTGTTTTGTTTCTCCCATATAATCTTGGTATTCCACCTCAATCTCTCTAGGTCTAGTAATCATTAATCCTAAAAATGGAAAAGATAAACATCCTTCCATCATATGTACCTCTTCTTCGGATTTATTGGTAATTCTTGGATTAAAAAATGCCACATAATCATCATTGGCACCCATCACAAAAACTCTAAATGGATAACCACATTGATTGGCAGATAAACCGATACCACGATTTTGTTTACAAGTTTCCACCAAAGCAGAAGCCAATTCGATGGCATTAACTGGAGGATTTTTAAAATCAAAATCAGTTAATACTTGCCTTAATATTGGATCCGTTTCAGCAACCAAACGCAGTGTTGGTGTTTGCTGTTGAACGGGTTGTGGATTTACAACTTCTTCTGTATTATATTTAAAGACTTCGCTCATGTTGCCACCTGACTAAAATTATTCTTTTTCTCAAATTTAATGATGCTCCGAAACTTGTCGAATAGTTGGTCTCCTTTATGACTAATAACAAATATATTAGTATCGGATCCCATCTCATGAATCAACTTCAAGAACTCCTCAGTACCAACACCATCTAAAGATGAATCAAATACTTCATCCAAAATCAACAAGTTGGTGTTTGTTGAATTTTTTAATTTAGCAATCTGACGCCATGTAAACAGTAGTGCCAAATCAATACGCATCTTTTCGCCTTCTGAAAAATTAGCATAACCAAACTCATCACGGTGCCTTGATTTAATTGTTTCTTCAAAGTTCTCATTAATATTAAAGTTTACAAAGAAATCCATGGCAGTCAAATACTTATTAATCAACTTGTTCATGATTGGTAAATACTGACGAATAATCTTTGTTTTGATACCGGTATCTTTCAATAAAGAACCGGCAAACTCCAAGTATTGTTTTTCTGTTGAAAGTTCTTCTTGTTTGGTTAATAACTCAGTTAACTGGTCTTTTAATTCTTTCAGTTTGGCATTCTCATCTTCAAGATTATCTTTACGATTGGCTAACTCCTCAATCTCAGTTTGAAGTTTACTGATATATTTGTTAACGGCAGAAATGGTTGAGTTGTGTTTAACAATTTCGTTATTATGTCCGTTGATATGTTTATTAATATTTTGTATTTGTTCTATTCTTTGGTTTGCTTGAGCAATTTGTGTTGCAATTTCCGTAAGACCTTCCCGTTGAGTATCGACTTTCGATTTTCTTTCTGTAACTTGGTCTTGTTTGAATTCTCCATCAATTGGTTGTCTACAGGTTGGGCAGTTGTCGTGTTCTTCATAGAAAGCAATATCCTTTTCATTCTTTTTAATGTTGGTTTCAATCTTAGATTCTAACTGTAACAACTTTTTACTTTTCTTTTCCACAGAAATTTTATCTTCAACTTTTTTCTGGAGAACATTAATGTGTTTTTGTATTAATTCAATATCTCTTTGTAAAGTAAATGTTTGGTCTATACTTGTGGTAATTTCTTTTTTCTTCTTCTCAATTTCCACATCATTTCTAATTTTGTGGTCCTCAATACTTTGTTTTTGGAAATTAATTCTTTCGGAAGTTAACTCCATTTCATATTTTGTTTTGGTGGTACCATCTTTAATGAATGCCATCTTCTCTTTAACAACACCATTCATGGAGGAGAAAATTTGAATGTCTAATAAGTCCTCGATGATTGCTCTCCTATCTGCTGGAGATAGTTGCATAAATGGAACAAATGATGCAGAGCCTAAAATAACCACTTGAGTAAAGGATTTAAAATTTAATTTGAGAATAAACTTTTCAAGATGTTCTTGATAATCTTTTGCCTTAGCATCTTGGTCAACCAATTTATCATCACAATATACTTCAAAGATGTTTGGTTTAATACCACGAACTACTTTATATTGTCTTTTGCCGATCAGGAATTCAATCTCCACAACGGCTGCTTGTGCGTTGATAGAGTTTAATAATTGTGGTTTATTAATTTTACGAAACGGTTTACCAAAAAGACCAAAACACAAGGCATCTAAAATGGTGGATTTACCTGCACCATTGTTGCCAATGATGAGTGTGTTTGGAGACCTTTGTAAGTTAATCTCAGTAAAGTTTTGTCCGGTGGATAAGAAATTTTTCCAACGAACTTTTTGAAATATAATCATGCCTGCTCTAGGTTCAATGCCTCAATATACAATTCTTTTAAAACTGATTTGAGTTTATCGTTATCAATATGTTCTTCTTTAATACCATCTACAAATTTATTAATGATTGAAACGGTATCTTCAGCTTGATTAATTATATCATCATCTAGACCTTCTGTCAAGTCAATTATGTCCTCAACAATGGTAATATCAATAGGATTTACATTGTATAAATTGGCCATGAACTTATCAAACAGATAGGGATTGGTTTTGTTAAGTACCACAACTTTTACATATGTTCCGGTATATTTGGTTAAATCTTTGCTGGTAATCTCTGTAATGGTATTTTCTTTATCGTCATAAGTGATACGATGAAACATTACGTTTGGGTTCTCAATAAATTCCAAATGACGAGTGTTAAGATCGAATAAATGAAAACCCCTCGGATCATTGTAGTCCTGCCAGGTGAGTTCGTAAGGATTACCAAGATAACGGATATTATCTTGATTTGAACGGTGATGATAATGACCTGAAAACACAGTATCAAACTTTTTAAATAATTCACGGTTTAATCCTTCGTGGTTGGGTATACCCCTATTCATGGCAAATCCAGCAATCTCTAGATGACCCATACAAATGTCTGCTGAAGTTTCCTCAATCATCTTCATGCTAGCATCAAAGTTTTCTGGACAAATCCAAGGCAACATGCAAACATCTGTACCACAAACTTCAATTGTAATGGGGTGATCAAGCACTTCAATATTTTTGTATTCTGCCAATAATAATCGAACAGAGTTTACATCGTTGGTATTTTTAAAATAGGTGTCGTGGTTGCCGGCCAACATGTGAACTTGTATATTTCGTTTGGCAAGTTCATCAAAAAATATTTCTTTGGTTCTTTTAAGCGTAAAGAAATTTACATACTTGCGGCGGTCGAAAGTATCACCCAAAATAAGCACAGTAGAAATATTGTGCTCATCAATAGCTGGAAAAAATGTATCTCTATAAAACTTTTCATAATAATCTAAAAAATGTGGTGAATCGTTACGAGCACCAAAATGCTGGTCTGTAATAATTGCTACTTTAGTTTCGCTCTGGTTTTTTAATTGGTTCATAATTAATTTTTATTTCAAGTACAGATCCAAGTGGTTGTTGGTTGGCAAATACGGTTGCCTCATGTAGTGTTTCAAACAATTTAAACCTTAAGCTTCCCTCACTCAAGGTATAATTAACTTTATACATTATATCATTCTCCTAGAAACTTTTCAATACCTTTGGGCTTGTTTACCTCTTTTTTAGCCTTCTTGGCAGTTTCATATGTTTCAATAAATTCGGCAATATTATCATAGAGTTCAAATTGTTTGGTTGTACCATCTTCAAACTCTAATAGTTCCATTTCATCTAATATGCCCATTTGTTCAGTAGCTTTATACTTCACATAAGTTTGTTTTTTTTCTTTTTGAATTCTTCGTAAAAAGGCATAGTAGATAATTTGAGTAAAATAGGCAAAAGGATTCTTAGACTTGGTAGGATCAAAGTTACTAAAATACATTAAACAGTTTTCAATACCATCAGCCATCATTTCGTCACGGTAAGTATAATTAATAAAGTTTGGTTTGTGTGATAACCCTTCAGCAATCTTCATAAAACATTCTCCTATGTAATTTGGAATAGGAGGAGGTTCCGTTTTATTCTTCGTTGCCTTTTTACAACCCTCTTGATAGTCAATTAATGCTTGTAAAAAGTCCGCATTATTAATATAATGTTTTTGTTTAGTTGCCATTTTATGCCTTTATAATATATGCTGTTGGCGCTTTAATGCCGGTTGTGTGTAATGTTAAACCCATTTCTTTAATAAAATCGTCTGCACCATTGGATTCACTCCAGTTATGATAGGCATATTCATCAAATACAATTACACCACCAGAAACAATATTTTTCCAAAATGTTTTAAGTGCTGCATAGGTTGGTTTATCTAAGTCCATATCCAAATACAATACACTAATCCTAAGACCAGGTTTTTCTTCCACAGCGGTCTGTGATGTTTCAATAATATCACCTTTAACCAGTTCAAATTTTGAAGAATCAAATCCAGCATTAATAATTCTATTATAAATGCCATCGTATGAAACATCAGTTATATCCAAATGTTTATCTCTAGTAAAAACTTGTTTCATGGTATCTTTATCAATACCAGATTTCATATTATCAACAAAACCAGGATCAAAAAAATCAAATCCTAAAACTTTCTTAATACTATTGGGTTCATTCATGGCCAAAATTTTTAACCATGCCAATAAGCCGGATCCTTTAAATACTCCACATTCAACAATATCACCAGGTAAATGTTTGGTCATTTCATAGAAATACATTTTACTGTATAACTTATTAAACACAACTCTATCATTACTAAAAATAAAGGCATTATAACTATCGTACATATCCTGATTTTTTTGAATATCAGAACTATCATTATATAAATTTGTCATAGGTGGTGTTCCAAAAAGTAATTTAAATCTTCTGGAGTACCAATACCCCACATTTTTTCAATATTTTTGATACGAATTTTTTTACCATCAGCAATGGCTTCATTGAATACAGGACAAACATAAAATTCATTGTTGGTTCTAATATTTTTATTAATCATTTGTTCAGCATATTTAACATAATCCGAACCGTGTTTCCAATAATAAATACCAGCGGTTGCTGTATCAGAAATGGGATTCTTTTCAGCCACTTCAGAAACTAAACCATCATCACCAACTTTAGCAAATGACCATTTAGGGTGTGTTGCTTTAAATGTAATAATTCCACCATCAATTGTGTCGGCAGTAAAGGCATATAAACATTCATTTGAGTTCCATTCCAAGTATTGGTCAGAGTTGGCCATCAATAAAGGTTCATCGTTGTTAATGAGTTCTTTAGCTAATAGAGTGGTACATGCCGCACCTTCAGTCATTTTATCTATTTGAATGATGTCACAACCAGGAGCAATTAGATTCAATAATTGTTTTAAATTATATTTTTCATAATGTTCTTTTTGAACCATAAAAATAAAATGAGCATCTACATTCAAATTTTCAACAACCACTTGAATCATAGGTTTGCCATTTACTTCAATTAATGGTTTTGGAAAAGTATAACCTGCTGCAGCAAAACGACTACCTGCACCGGCCATAGGAATCAAAACATTCATCTTTTTATTTCTCCACGGTATATTTTTTTTATTCTGAGTGAAACTATCAACATAATCCAAAAATGTTATATCCAAATCGTAAGCATCTTTAACTGGATATAAATGTGCACCAGAATTTAGAGCACCCTCACGACCAATATGTGAATCTTCCACAATAATGGTATCTTTAGGTAATGATTTCATCATCGTCATACATTTCCAATACATCTCAGGAAATGGTTTTGGATTAAATACATCTTCATTACTAACAAAGTAATCAACATATTGTAACACATCCATTGACATTAAGGCAAGTTTAACCGTTTCACGAATACTATTTGATGCAACGGCAATTTTCCAACCTTTTATATTCAACCTGTGCATTATTTTAAGAATATTAGGATTCTTTGGTGCTAATGGTATTAATTCAAAAGTTTGTTTTTGTTTTTCTTTCCAAATATCATCATACCAATCTACAGGCAAACCTTTATCTTGGGTGAGCATTTGTAATTTCTTTGTGGTATTTAAACCATCATATTTGGATAAATGTTCTTCACGATTAATGTTATAATTGTAAGAACCTGTTACCTGTTTAATAGAACGATTAAGAGCTTCGTAGTGAAGTTCTCTGCTGTCCATTAAAACCCCATCAAGGTCGAATATAACTAATTTATTCATAAACTATTAATAAACTGCCTAAGTGGATCATCCAAATTTCTCCGAACTCTTTTTATAAAAAAAACATTATTAGTATTTAACATTTCACCGTCTTGATTGGATGATTGGCTGTCTTTAACCAAAAATTCTTTAACTTTATCAATAGAAGGACCGCCTTCATAATCAGCCACATTTGTGCAGAGTGCCATAGCACTTCTTACCATTTTTTTCTCATCAGAAAAAGCACGACATAATGTGGGTATAACGACTTCTTCAATACAACCACCAGGCCAATTTATAAGATTATCGTGTTTTTCAAACCAATTAACAATCAATTTAAATATTTCTTTTTTACAATGTGTGCCTTCTGCAAAATTATTTAAAATGTTTTCTCTTGGTATTAAGTCGATCACGCTGGTATTTTCAACCATAATATTTGTTCTTGGATCATTTTTCATGTTCAAAGAATAATATGATGAGTCGGTATTTCTAAAATATTCTTCCACTCCAGGTTTAATAAACATCATATTACTGTGGAAAATACAATGATATTCATATTCAATATGTTCTGAGAAATGAAAATTAGATGCCAAAATACCAAGCATGCCGGTAAACTTAACATGATTAAATCTGGTTGGATTTACATAAACATTGTTATATCTTTGTGAAACGTTTTCATCAAAGTCGGCAAATGAAGCATTAACATGGAACACAATAATAGGATGCTTTACATACTTTTGTATGTTTTGTATAAGGTTTTCTACGGTTGAATTGTTTTCGTGTATAGGAACAGAGAACAATATTCTTACTTCTTCAATCATGTTTACCACACAATGTTGTTGACAACTGCTTGACAACTCTGTATAGTCGAGTATGTCCTTGGTTGAAAGTATTAATGTAATGTAGCTCCATCATTATCCATATCTTCAAATTCATTCATAATCATATCAATTTCTTCGTCAGACATATCGTCTACAAGATTCTTTGCTTTTAACAAATCTTTAATTTTTTCCACAGTATTCCAGTAGTATTCACAAAAGTCATCGGCAGGTTCTATAATTGCCATAATATCTTTTTGTGTTAACTCGATTTCATTCTTTTTAACTAACTGTACCGGCAACCAATGTCGCATAACTAATCCATTTGAATTGTGGCGAAAATCAATTTCAAAAGCCATTGGTTCTTCTAATCTGTAATTGCCAACTTCTGTGGATGTTAATGTACCTACTAAATCTTCACCATTCCGTAATTTGACTATTTTAATATTATCCATTTTTTAGTCCTATTTTATAAATTTTGAATGGGAACTTCTCCTCATTATATATACGACATCTTTCCACCATATGTTTTAATGTGTAATTCATGTGTTTTTTATATCTAAGATCATCAGATATATCATACAAAGTTGCTACTTCTTTTCCTTCACTTTGTCGTAAGCCTCGTCCAATGCTTTGCAAAGTTCGAATGCTTGATTTTGTTGGCATTGCAAATATAATGTTATGCAAATTTCTAATATTAATACCAGTACTAAAAGTGCCAAAAGAAGCCACAATAATAGCATCATTTTCTATCTCCATAATTCTTCTAACTTCTTCACGGTTCGATGTATCAACACCACCATGAATAAAGAAAACTTTTCTGTTGCCAATCTTCTCTGTATCCTTTATCATATCATACAGTATTTTACCATGTTTGTCAACCATTTGATAAAGAACAAGTGTATTTTTGCCTAGGCTAACTGCAAGATTCTTAATGAATTTATTACGAGTTTCATGTGAAATAAGATATTGAATTTCTTCAGCATAAGTTTTACCTTTTATCATTAAACATTCTTCGTCAGTATGCTTAAGTACAAGGCATTTAATTTCAAATGTGGCTAACTGATCCTTATCAATTAATTCTTTTGTTGAAATTACTTTTTTGACTGAACCAAAAAGACCTTCTAATACTAGTTTGTGTGTTTTAGTACCATCTAGTGTGCCAGTAAGACCGACACGGTATTTGGCATTGATGCAATTGGTAAGAATTGAGGTGAGCGATTGTGCTTTAAAATTGTGTGCTTCATCACCAATAACATAATCAAACTGTTCAAAATATTCTTTTGGCATTTTATACAACGACTGCCAAGTGGATATTGTCAACGGTTTATTTGTGTTCTTATCTTTGCCTTGATAAATTCGGTGTATGTGTTCTTCCATACTGCCATTATTGTAATCACCAAAGTCTGAAAACAACTGTTCAACTAAAGAAGTAGTTGGAACAATTACAAGTCCTTTTAAATTTTGATATTCCCAGAGTTGTCTAAAGATGAGATAGATGATGAGTGACTTACCTGAAGCTGTTGGAGATAAAAGTAATGTTCTTCGTTTCTGCATTGTATGAACAAAGGCATTAATTTGATGTTCTCTAACCTCAATTGGTTCTCCACGAGCATGTGGGTTAATTTTGTCGATAAATTTTTTCGCATGATATATTGAGTATTCATCTTCCGTATCTAAATTATTTTCATATTCATAGGTATAATCTCTCGATTCACAAAACTCTTTAACATAATCCAACAAACCCAAATACAGTTGTGATGTTTGTAAATTAAAAAGTCTTATCTTTCCATCCCACACACGATTGCGGTATGCTGGAACAAACTGATAACCAGGAACAAAAAACGTAAAGAACTCCGACAACTCTTGTGCTATGTGTTTTTCACAAGTTATCTTAGCATATACCTCATTTTTTTTGGAGATTATTATATCATTGGCCGCCAATAAAACGCTCCCAAGCACAATATTCCCTTAACTGCCAAGTTCTTTGTTTTAGTTCATTCATGATGGACTCAAGTACACTTACTGTTTCTTCATGGTATACTTTTTTCTCCAGCATCTTAATCATATCATCATCACCTTCTAAGTAGGCATTAATATCAGATTTTAATACAAATTGAAATGGTGTCCATCCACGAGCATCTAATTCTTCTTGATCCATACGACCAGAATAATAATCAATTTTTACTTTACGCAAACGTTGATAATCAAAGTGTGCTTTTTTGGAAGCAATCTTATGTTTGGTAAGAATACTAAGGTATTTGTTGTGTAGTTTGGGTATCTTTAACATCTCCTTGCCTGGTTCGGTTCGGTCAATGTCTGTATCAGATTCCCAATACTTTAAAATTTGTTCTAAGTTTTCCATAATAATTTCAATAGTTTAACATGCTACTCTACATATTAACATACACCATGACAAAAGGCAAGTTAAAGTGATTCGATAATGTGGTAATCAAATACAAAGGTAGCAGTAGCATATACAATATCATCTGCTGTCATTTTGGTATCAAACTGTATGTCTGATAGTGAGATAGGGAAGGCATTTACAAACTTAACCCTAAGTGTTGGATTGTTTAGATTATTCAATACAGTTAATGTAGCATCACCATAACTTCTTAGTCCACCGGACCTGTTTGCGTTCTGTATATCAGTTAACCTTTTCCTTTCAGGAAAACTCTCTGGTGCTGCGATGGAACGGAACCAATCATATAACTGACGCCAGCAGTCTAACTTCTCATCAACCGCAAAATCAATGTTTAACTGATTGAATGATAGTTTATTACCTGGTGCATATATGTCTGCACTAGGAGTAAAAATAGGTGCTTGTCCTATACTTACTCCTGGTATATTTACCGATTGGCAGAAGTATTGTGTGGAACCAATTCTATCAAAAGTCAACAAATATTTTGTTGGTTGTAGGTAATTGGTGTTTTGAGGGATTCGTGTGAGAGCTGTCATTATTTAAACCAATCCTCTTGAATGATCAATTCTTGATTTTTTAAACGGTGTAGCCATTTTAAAACGCCTTTCGTGGTCTGGTTTAAAATGGTCAGAATCAGCTTGTAATTTTACTGCTTTATTTGTTGCAGCCGTCATATGACCTTTAGTGGTATTTTTATAATCACCTTTATGTGAATGTACCAATTTAGCACCCTTATGAAAATCTACTCGGTCATCGTGGAATGAAATTTTAATACCGTGTTTAACGATACTTCTTCCGTTGTAGTTTTCTTCTCGAAATTGTTTAAATTTTTTCATACTAGTATTTATAAGACCAAAAAAAAGAGACCTCCGAAGAGGTCTCTAAAATATCAATCTAAGTTGATTTATTTTTTTTTGATTACATCAAGTTTTTAACACCAAAGATACGGTAGTAAACGTTGGTACGAGCAAGCAACTTACCATTGTCTGCACCAGGATTTGTAAGACCTTGTGCGAATGGGTTAGCAACCATGCCGTAACGAGTTTTGAAACCAATCTTAGGTTGGAATGTATATTGATCAACTGCACGAACCATTTGTAATGGAACGTATGGGCAATAAAACAAACCAGCGTCATAAGGACTGGATCCTTTGTAACCGATTGTAACCAACTCTTGATTTGATGTGTAACCACCAAAGTATGGGTCGATATAAACCTTGATACGACCATGTAACATACCAGCAAATGTATTGCCTGTATCGTCAACTTGTAGGTCAGCTTGAAGAGCAGGAGTATACTGAAGTACACCAGCCATAGCCATTGCAGATGCTACGTCTGAAGAAACAATCAATACGTTACCTTTTCCACGACGTGTTTGCTTAGCAATTACGTTAGCATCACGCTCGATTTGGAAAATCAAACCTTTGAAACGCTCAACTGACCAACGACCGTTAGAGTCTGTATCTAAGTCAAAATAACCAGCGGTAGTTGTACCATACTGAGCACCAGCAACGGCACATGTGTAGATTGTACGGATAACTTCACGGTTGATTTCAGCCAAGATTTCTGTAGACAGAATGTTTGACAATTCTGTTTCAGCGTCAAGACCATGGATTGCTTTCAAGTCTTGAGCAAGTTCTAAACTGTATTCAGCTTTCAAAGCACGGCTTTGAGCAGTTACAGTAACTTTCTCAATAGAGAAGGCCATCTGTTGGAATACACGGCTGTCATCGTTAATGCCTAAGAATTCAGCATTAGCAGTTGGCATGCCAGTACCAGAAGTAGTTGTGTTACCAGTTGGGTTTTGGAACTGGTTAGCAACGTCTTGTGCACGGGTACCTTGGAAACCGTATGGGTTATTCTCAGAGAATGCACCAGAGAATGCTGTGTTGGCTTCATTGAAGAATGCCTCAGAACCAGTTTGGTTTGTGTAACGAGCACGCATTGCAAAAATCAAACCTGTAGGACCTGTCATTGGCTGAACACCAGCAACGTCATAAGCGATTAGATTAGGCAAAGCACGGCGTACCAAAGAGATCAAGATTGGGTCAAAGTTAGAAACGCCAGAACCCGTAACGTTGGTTGCACCAGCGCTATAAGTTGTTTCGTTTAAAGCTTGACGGTCTTGAGCCATAGCTTGTTGTTGATTTTCCAATACAAGAGCTGTAACTGAGCGCTTGTATGGGTCTGTGATGGCTTCTAATTCTGGATGCTCCAGAACTGGCTGCCATTTTTTTTGTAGTTCTTCTGTCAAATACATTTTATTATTCCTTTTTTTATGTATTAAAGACTAATTACTTAGCCAGAGTTTGTGAAATTGCTTTTGTATAAATTTCCATTGAAGGATCAGAGAAAGTAACTTTCTTTTCTTCTTCAACTAAAATTTCATCATAAGCTGAATTGTCTGCGGCTTTAACTTCTGCTTTGAAATATGATTCTTTCAAAACATCAACCTTAGCTACAAATTCTTCCTCAGTAGTGAATTCCACACCCTCTGCGAGCGATTTTAATTTTTCTACTTGAGTTTGAGTCAGGCCTTCACACGCTGTGTAGATAGCCTCAATTTTTTTCTGTTCGTTCAAAGACTTTGTGAGTTCAATGCCACGAGCAATTTGTTCGTTCAATGCATCTTCGAGTTCTTCTACTTTAGAAGTAAGTTCTTCTACAACTTGAACTTTTTCTTCAGGAATATCGATATAATGCTCTTCAAACAAACCTTTAAGTCCTGTAATAAAGTCTTCCACGATTTCAGCACGGAGACCTTTTTCGATTGCAAGAGCGTTTTCTTTCATCCACTCCTCAACCATGTAGTTAAGATAGTCATCAACTTTAGCAGCCAAATCTTCTTTGATTTCTTCAACAGCAGATTCAAACTGTTCTGTCAAAGCAATTTCTGCTTCAGCAATAACTTCTTCTGCACGAGCAATAACGGCAGCTTCAAAAATTGTAGAAGCCTTAGTTACAAATTCTTCGGATAAGTTTTCGCCACCTAAAAGAGCATCTAAATCTTCTTTCATTTTTTCCTTTTTGAGCATTTTCTTGATTAAAGCTTTATCTTGAGCTTCATCTTCATGGCCTTTTTCTTCTTTTTCTTCTTCAACCAAGTCGCCTTCTACTTCAGCTTCTTCGCCATAAGATTGGAACGTAGCACCTTTGTTAGCAACCATTGTTTGTTTTGCTAATTTGCCTGTTGGTTTACGGTCACGGATAGTTTCGTAAGAATCTTCTTTATCCTGAGTACCAGAATCAACACCACCAATATCACCAGCAGTATCTTGACCTGGTTGATGAGCTAATTTTTTCATTGGCTCTGAACCTACAGGAGGAGTTGCACCAGGAGGAGTTGCTTTTGGAACGCCTTTTGTGTAATCAGGCAGTTCATCGTAAGCGGAGTTTGGTGAATCACCAATTTTGCCTACTTCTTGTGTACCATAATCAGTAGAACCTTTAATAGCATTCAAACCTACTTCGTTACCTTTTAAACCGTTACCACCACGAGCACCTTGTTTGGCACTAATGTTTGATGTAAACGTTTCTTTTGAGCCTTCAGTTAAAACTGCTTGAGCGGCTTCGGACAGATTAAATTTTTTCATTTTGAAAAATCTCCTTGATTTATTGGATATATTTATATTTAAAGTTTTTTCATGAAGTTTTCAAATATGTGTAGACTTACCTCTTCAATCTCCT
>Ga0209188_1000310_pt1 | contig 51092 bp, 69 predicted proteins | sample C_130625_EF_Meta_FD_187307 | JGI IMG/M metagenome (GOLD analysis project Ga0209188, IMG submission 187307) | Freshwater microbial communities from Lake Croche, Canada to study carbon cycling - C_130625_EF_MetaG (SPAdes) (version 2) | ecosystem: Environmental > Aquatic > Freshwater > Lake...
CGTACTTGGTACTTTTCAATAAGAAGTCTACGTCTGTACGCAGCTTCTGCCACGGCTTTTTTTGCTCACGCTCAACTTTCTCACGTTCTTTTTGCACCACTACCCGCATATCAGCAAACTTAGACCAAAGTCCTGGCATCCCTACCTGATAGATAATCATCTCTCTTAAATCAGTTTCCATCTGTTGCATCTGCTCTTGACGCAATACCCTGTTCATGGCTTCTTCATTGATGGAAATATTTTTGGGTAAAGGAACTTTTTGAGCCTCCTTCTCAGCAACCTTGAACTCTTCGTTGTGCGTGAAGAACTTACCCAAATGCTGACTGATGTCGGTGACTATCCCTGATAAATCTTTACCATCTTCTTTGAACTCGTTATAAAGCTCCACGCATTCTTTGATTCCTGCGTGTGCCGCCTTACAAGCCGCAAAAATGGTGATTGGATCCATTTGTTAATTTTTTAATCCCGCCAACATTCTTTTGTTATATTGTGTATACAGAGAATTGGGATCGTCGTGATCGATGGTGTTAAAACCTATAATCCTATTGCTATTAGGATTTATTGTGTACTCTTTACCGCCTGAAATAATATGGACATATCCATTTTGATCATTATATTGATCTGTTATTGGATTAATTTTTGATGAATAAACATCCCCTATAGCATTTGTGCTTTGTGATGCAGGTCTATAAACAGGAACTGGAATAGAACTAGAACTAGCTCTAGCTCTATCTGCAACAAATTTTAAATCTTCAGCAGTTGGTGCTATTGAGTTTGCATCACTAGCCAATAATAAAGATTGCATATAAGGTGTCCAATCTTTATATTGCCCTTTGTAAAGTTGGTTCATAATAGCCACAGAATTTTCTGGATTTGTAGCCTTTGCTATTCTTGCTAAATTATTAACATCTTTTGCAGATAAATTTGGATATTGTGATATTTCTTTTAAAAGAGTTGGGTCAGTTATCCCAAACACTTTTTGTACATTTTGATATGAATCATATTGATTGATCAATGCTTGTTTATCAGCAACACTAGTTAATGCTTTGATTTGATCACCAATTGTTTTTGTTGGATCATAAGTGGTATTGGCAGAAGGTTGACTTGTAAAACCTTGTGCTTGTGCAAAACCTTGTGCTTGTTGGATTGCTTGTGGTTGTTGCATTGCCTGTGGTTGTTGCATTGCCTGTGGTTGTTGCATTGCAGACATACTTGCAAGTGGTGAAGGTGGTGTAACACTTGTAAGTATAGGTGTACCCTCTGATGTGTAAGGCCCTTGTGGGCCATATAACACATCATCACGCAACATATTTGTTGTATCCACCAAAGGAATTATTGGTGGAGGTGGTGTAACACTTGTAAGTATAGGTGTACCTTCTGATGTGAAAGGCCCTTGTGGGCCATATAACATATCATTATCAAAACCACCTCTCATATCTCTTAAAGGACTTATTGGTGGAGGTGGTGTAACACTTGTAAGTATAGGTGTACCTTCTGATGTGTAAGGCCCTTGTGGGCGATACAACATATCATTATCTTGACCACCTCTCATATCTCTTAAAGGATTTATTGGTGGAGGAGTTGTTGGAAAACCAGTTGAACCTGTTTGACTTGAATCAGTGGGATAACTTTGTATTGGAGGAGGATTTAAAAAATTAGTTAAACCTGTTTTACCTTGATTAAACATATTTTGTATGTTTTGATTGGTTTGATAGGCTTCATTTTGACTAGCCAATAATTGACGTTGAGCAGTTACATCATCGCCTGTTTGTCCTGCCAAAGCATTCCATTGTGCATTTAAAGTTGGATCTGAAGAAAAAGCCATAATTTATCCTTTTACATTCCTAAAAATTTTTTGAAAAACTCACCTGCCACATTAGGCCCCAGAAGAACAAGCAACATCACTCCATAAAGCAAATACTCTATCTTTGCCATACGCTTTTCCCCCTCTTTGAGAGAGTTGGCTATTTGTTGGTATCTTTCTTCACAGACAGCAACGTGAACAGCTAAATCTTTGTCAGTATCATTCATGGTTCAGTAGGCCAAATCATGTCCCAAGGAAATCTTGTTTCTTTAGGTAAATCCCTGAGTGCTTGCCTGTATGTTGCCCATGTGGTCTTGTTTACTGGCGCATCTGCAACTTGTGTCCAATCCGTATCTTTAAGCTTTGTATCACGTTGTTCACGCACAGACTTTGCTTGTTGCTCATCTACTACCGTTTTTACAGAATCTTCAAAATCAACAATTTTCCATTTGGTAAACCATTGACCATCTATTTGCTCTACGCCATCACGGGCAATCCCTTGATAACGAGTAAATGTTGGAGTAGGGCCTTCCAAGACTACGCTTGCACCTAGTGAGCTAAGAATCTCAGGCGTTGTGATGTCCCATGTTGGGCCACCGTTTGAAAGCGTATATGCACGAAACTCTGATTCGTACATTACTTGACCGTCTTGTGTTCTGATTTCCATGATTTGTCCTTATGCTATTGCTAAGAAAATGTAAGTTGCTGAACTTGTATTGATTGCAGCCAATATTGCAGCATTTACAGTAAATCCACCTGTTGTGGTAGTGACTGAGCCAAGCGTTGCGGCCTCTGCTGCTGTGCTATTTAAAAACAAATAGGGGTCTGTTAATACCGTCATACCACGGGCGGTGTCGTAGACATACCAACCACCAGTTGAATCAGTGCGCTTGATTAACACAAACCTAGCTCCACCCGTAAAGCCACACGCTATGGCTTGAGTTGTGCCGTTACCTGTGTATGAACCAACTTTAGAAACACCAGCACAAGTAGCAAATAGGTAGGCAACATAGGTTGCGCCAGCAGAATTAACTGCGCCAGCAATTGATACGGTAAAGACACTTGATGTTGGTGTCGTGTTATTCCAAACAAATGCATTAGATGATGTAGCATCAGTTTTGTTTAAGTAAATTACATCTGTATTACCCAAAGGTGCGGCATAAACAGCCCATTGATTACCAGCCGCAGACCTACTCTTTACAATCATCAACTCAGGAACTACACCAAGATTATGTGTAAACGTTGTATTGGCTCCCGTCCCTGTATAACAAACCTCATCAAAAAATGATGGCGCACGTCCAAAGTTCCAGTTAATATAAGAACTACCTGATACATTAACATCATAGTTATCTGCATCAGACCCTAAAACATAACCTGTTTGATTTGCAAAACTAGTTAATGTGTAAACATCCGATACTTCAGCACCTGTAGTATTTGAATATACTAAATTTGTTGCTCCACGCAACCTATCAAAAACTTTTGCGGCTTGCCATCCGGGCGTTCTGTCCATAATAAAAGTTGTATCAGTAAGAATAGAAGCATTGACAGTTGCGTTAGCGCCAGTACCTGTGCGAGTTAATGGACTAAACACCTTAGTCGCATCAGTAGGTACTTTCATCGGGCCTCTGCGTATGGCTATGTAGATGTAGGCATTGCTAGGAGTTAAACCTGAAGTATTCCAACCAGTAGCATTTACACCATTAACAGAACCCCAAGAACTTTCAGCCGCAGAAGTATTTGGACTTAAAAATGGAGAATTTGTAGCTGGTGTTACTGGCATTCCACGCATGGTGTCTGTTATGTACCATCCATCTGCTTGAGTAATATTTTTAATTAAGACCCATTGAGGTTCATACCCAAGCGTTATATTTGCTTTTCCAGAACCATCAGCAGTAAACGACCCACAAGAAATCACATTGTCCGTACCCGTCAGGCCAAAGCCTCCTGCGTTGTGGGCAAAGATATAGGCGACGTATGAAGCGCCATTGGTATTTACAGTATCATTTGTTCCAACAGAAAAAACAGTAGATGTTGGACTTGTATTATTAAAGAAAACTGAACTTGTTACGCCTGTTCCTGTGTCATCTAAAAACAAACAAGTTCCATTACCTACAGAAGTATGATAAACACCCCAATTAGATGTAGAACCAGCATATTTTTTAATAATAATACAACCAGGAACAGAACCAAGATTATGTGATATTGTTCTGTTAGCCCCATCCCCCGTGTACGTCACAACATCAAAAAACTTAGTTTGTTTTCTGAATGTCCATGAGACTTGTGTTGACCCTGTTGTATTACTAGAACCCCCGCCATCAGTTCCTAAAGTAAATCCAGTAGCGGTGTATCCCGTTACCGCACTAGCATCTGTTGTTTGTGCTGATGTGCGTGAAGGAGCTAAACCTTTACTTACGCCCCTTGCGCTATCTGTAATCCACGCAGAATAAGCATTGCTCCTAGATTTCAACCATAACATCCCACCGCTACCAGCTAGATCAATACCATTAGTAATTGTCTGTGCTGCACCTGTACCAGTGTAAAGGTAAGTGCTAAACACATCCTCGATGTAATTAACAACCGCTGCAGCACCGCCACCATAAGCGTCTTGCGTTGAATTACCTGATGTTTCTTGTAATGGCATGATTATTTGTACTGTGTTAATGAAGCTAAAACAGAATATGTTGCACTTGCAGTCTTGATAACGGCAAACCTATAAACATCAAATCCTGACGCATTACCCGCAGTAGGCGCACCACCAATCCACTTAGGCGTGACTGATGTTCCATCTATTGTGACTGCGCTGTTGTAATAAGCCGTAGTGCTTTGAGTTGTGACTAAAGTAAACGTGACTGATTGGCCTGTAGTCAATGCCGTATTTAATGACGTTCCGCTAGAAAACGCAATATTAAGCGTCCAGTTGTTCGCTGCATTAGATGTGTAATACTGAACTGATCCGCTTTGAACATAGTAATTAGTTGTTGAAGATGGGGCAGAAGCTACCACATTGACAGTTTCAGCAGAGTCGAGCAACACCGTACCAAATATGCTTGACGTACCGTTAAATGTTTGTGTGCCCGTCCAAGTATTGTTGGCGGATAAAGAAACGCCAGCAGTAGGAGCTACCCAAGAAGCTGTAGTTCCATTCGATGTCAGAATGTATGTGTTAGCACCTATTGCCAATCTTGTTGCGCTATTAGTTCCATTACCAAGAATCAAATCACCTGTTGTGGTGATAGGAGACAAAGCATTAAAAGCCGCAGATGCTGTTGTCTGTCCTGTGCCACCATTTGCAATAGCTAATGTTCCAGCAAGCGTTACTGCTCCAGTTGTTGCTGTGTTAGGGGTTAAACCAGTTGTTCCTGCACTAAATGATGAAACATTTATGTTGCCTGCTTTTGATGCAATAGTTTGTACAACTCCACCACTATCCTTATAGAACAATTTGCCATCAGCGTAGTTAATTGCTAACTCACCCGATGCTAAATTAGCCGCTAAAGGTACATTTGTGGTCGTGCCACTGTTGTACGTTATGATTGGTGTATAGCCTGACTGTGCCATTAGAATGTTCCTCCGTTGATGCCTGCTGTGAGCGCATTATTTGTGTAATTGTAAGTCAATAATGTGTTTGTTGTAAGAGGTTGATTACCTGTAGCAGATGCACTAAATGTCAAGTAATTTGTTGCCCCAGTACCTGCAGACAATCCCACATTGGTTGCATTTGTTGCAGTTCCAGAAGTTGCAGAATTCAAGTTAGCCACCTGAGTCGTACTAGCTACCGTGAACGGTGCAGTACCAGTTGCCAAAGTGGATGTTATTACACCAGTTGCTGATACCGTTGTGAACGCTCCTGTATTTGCAGTTGTTGCGCCTACAGTGCCGTTGATGTTGATAGAGGCGGTTCCAGTAAGGTTTGTAACGGTTCCAGAGCTTGGTGTACCCAATGCCCCACCATTGACTACAAAAGCTCCTGTAGAGCCTGTATTCACGCCTAAAGCAGTAACAACACCAGTTCCAGTTGTTATGGTGCTTGGAGCAACACCTGCACCCCCTCCAATCATAATGGCATTCGCAGTTAATACTGCGCTAGATGCCCATGTGCTTGCTGAACTGAAATAAACAATACCACCTGAAGTACCAGCGACTGTCAAAGCAGGGGTTGTGGTAGCCGTTGCCACCGATATTATTCCACCTGTAAACGATACTGAAGTAACCGTTCCTGAACTTGTGCTTATAGTTGCCCAAGTACCATCTCCACGCAAATAAGTTGTGCTTGATGGCGTTCCTGTAACTGCACCTGACAAAGCGGTTACGCTTGAAATTAAAGTTCCACTTGTTGGTAATGTTACCGCAGTGTTAGCTGTAGCCGTAAAACTTTGCGTAAAAGCACCTGAATGGGTCAAGTTACCTGCTATAGTGATTGTGCTAGAACCATTATTAACTCCTGTTCCACCACTTGAACCACCCAAAGTACCAGCCAAAGTAATGGCTCCAGTAGATGCAGTTGAAGGTGTTAACCCACTCAGTGATGTTTGAAACGTTGTTACCCCCCCAGCGCTTCCATTCGCAGCTAAAGTAATCCTACCTTGAGCATCAACAGTGATGTTTGCATTGGTATAAGCACCAGCCGTTACAGCAGTATTGGCTAAAGAAATAGTACCTATAGATGTGATTGGGCCACCAGTTAAACCAGTTCCAGTTGCAATAGAAGTTACGCCAGAACCTGTTACTATTGCGCCCCAAGCTCCATTAGCATAACCCTCAAAGGTACCTGTTGAGGTGTTATACCTTAAAGTACCATTAGAGCCTGATCTTTGAGCAGTTGTGCCTGCAGGGATAGTCAATCCTGAAGTACCTGTTAAAACAGGGTTGTCAGCAATTGCAATTGTTGGAGCACCACCAGAGGCATTACCATTGGTAATAGTAATTGAATTGGCAGTACCTGTAATGGTTGTTTGACTAACAACAGTCCCACTTACAGTTAACAGTCCTGTGCCTGAAACTGAGGCAAAATTAGCCATAATCCCTGACAAACTAATTGTAGGGTCACCACTAATACCACTGCCATTAGATATAGAAAGCCCTGAGCCAGATACAGCAACTGATCTGTTAATCAATGTGGTACTGCCTGTCTTAACTTGGAAACCTGTTCCAGAGGTCACCAAGGCCAAAGGAGCACCAACCAAGTTAATAGCAAAAGTAGAGCCTGCACCACCATCTACAGTGGTCATTCCTGCACCTGTGGTGATGTATCTAGATGAACCCAAAGCACCTGTAGCTTGAGTCATCAAGAAGGGGTAAGTAGACAGGTTAGAAGTAGCTTGGATAGCTCCTGTGGTTGTCTGTACAGTTACCCCATTTTGAACGACTGGAACTGCCTCAGTGCCTGTTAGAGCACTTGCTGTTGGTAATTGCGTGATGGTTACATTTGCCATGTCATTGTCCTGCTGATGGACTCAAAGTGTCCAAGTTACCATTTTGTTGTGGGGTCTGAGTATTTTGTTCTGGAGACAAGTCATACTGGGTAGTTCCTGTGGTCTCAATTGCATCTGGAACAACTGCAATACTATCATCTGGACGAGGAAAGCGTATGGTTATTCTCTCTGTAGGGCGTGCGGCTAACCTGTAGGGATCCATATTATCTGCACAGCCTTGGTCACACACACGAAGTCCGGGAAAGTTTGGGTCGCTCCTCATCACCGAATGAGCACGCTTCATCTTGCACCTGTCGCAAATTGCAATAGATAATGTTGCGTTGCCAAGAGTGTCTAAGAAGATTCCCATTACACAGTTCTCCCTTGCGCTAGTAATGTAGCCCTACGAGATGCAACACGCTTGGCGATCTGCTCAGGCGTTTGTTTGCGACCCTTGCCTGCTTTGCCACCAAGACTGCCAAAGTTTTCTGGCATAGGCTTAGATTTGCCAACAAGCCAAGGTGTGGGTCTTGGTACGCCTTTTAATGGGCTAACGTAGTCTACCCCTCTAGGTTTGGTAACAGGAGGTTTTGTGCCACCTACATTGATGTTCCAACCAATACTCTCAGAAGGACGCAACTTGCTCTCAATGTCGTAACAGTAATCTTCATCTGCAATTAAAACAACTTGCTTGACCAAGTTATCCCAACCATACTTATTGACAGCATTGACTAATATTGGGTTATCGTGCTTGCCTTGCTTGAATGCCCAATGATGCCCATACTTCCAACGATTCTCAGCATTTTTGGACACACCAATATACCCCTCTGAAAACATATCAGAGTGATGAGGTGCTTTGATCCAATATACTGAGGTAGTAGTCATAGTAATACTTTTTACCTCGTATAAACTGAAATGTTTGGGCTGAAGTACTCAGGGCTTTTATCCCTCTCTTCTTGCTCAACATCGTAGAGGAATTTATCAGCCATTTTTTCTAAATAAGGTATGCGTGTTGGGTCAATTGTTGGCAATTCCAAACTCATCCTATGGGCTAACATAAAAATAACTGCTTCATACCATCTCTGAGGTATAGCTAATTGACCAGAAAGTGATCCAACATCTTGAATATAGGCTGAATACCATACAGTCATCTGTACAAAATAGGTATTTGGCACAGGCCATAGAGCCAAAGTAGGATATGGAATGTTTCTCTCAAAGTAAAATTGAAATGGCTGATTAGCAGTAAAGTTTTTATTAGGTAAATTGGTGTAATCGTCCCTATTTAGCCTAGACATCGTGATTTCACGACTGTTGTTGCCAAAATAAAGCTCACGAAGAGCTAAGGTAGTCCCTCCAGTGGCTTGCATACGGTAGTAAGCTACGTTGGCCCCGGGGTCTATGTCTTGCCACACCCACTGCAAATCAGTCACAGCGACATTAGTACCAGTGTATAGCGTAGTCCATGTTGTTCCATCACTTGAACTCTGTAGCGTATAGTTCCAAGTTGCACTACCACCACCAGAAATGTAAGGCATGAAACCAATAGAGCCAATATATTGTGGGTCATTAGTTCCATAGACTACTGTAAAGTTACCATTTGCTGAAGATTGCTGTGCATAAGTGTCTACATTGCCATCATAGATGTTTGCAACTGAACCACCTGCACTAGAGGTGTAGTTTCCATTAGGTCTAGCCATTGTTCTGTAGAGAACATTCAATACATCATTTGCCCCTGCAGGCAAGTTGTACATATATTGATTGGCATTTAATCCAAGGACTAACTTAGTAACAGCAAAGTACTGAATACCTCTGTTCATCATGTTGGACAGAAGAAAGTACAGGTTCTCTCGTGCGGCTATCTGCTGTTCAGACGTAATCTCCTCAGCTAACTTCCCACACCTACGCACAGCGTGATCAATAACTGTCTGTACGCTGACAACTGTTTGACCTGTTGTACCTGAGTATGCCATTTGTTTTCCTTACCAACCAGAACAGTTCCAACGCTTGAGTGATGCTTTTGCTCTTGGAGCATCTCCCTTTGCGTGAGCAACTACCCCTGACATCCTTGCACAAAACGAATCTTTCCTAGCACCACCCTGAGGTTGTGGAGCTTTTAAATGGCTTCCAGTCTCTCTGTTGTACTTAGCCCTACCTTTGGCTGTTAAACCTGCTCCCTTGCTTACAGGAAGTTTCTCGCCACGACCTATTGCTAATGAAGGATTCTTTGCCATTACCAACAAGGGCAGACTTTTCCACCCCCCTTATGTTTTGCAGTTTTAGCTGATTGCTTAAAAGCATCTGCAGTTGGAGCACCTTTAGATCCTGTTTTACGCATATGTTCACCAGAACCATGGGCTATACGTTCTTGTTTTGCATGAATATTGGCATAAAGTCCACCTTTGGCAAACTTCTTACCCTCATCAGCCTTAACAAATTCTTTGCCTACCTTTTGTGGTACGCCACCATATCCACCCTTGGTGTGGGCAGATATTTCCATCAGTTTATGTTGAGCAGGTGATTTGCTTGGCATGATTAGCCCATAGGATTGACGTAATGTTTTTGCATTTCAAGAATGACTGTATACGAATCTCCTGCACCACCATCTAAAGTAGTAAAAGAAATAGATCCAGTTTTTCCTGATCCTGAATTGTTTGTTAATCCACCAAAACTTGAATAATCTTGCGTGTACGCATTATTTTGTGGAATAGTCTCAATGACTACAGGTGCTGTTGCAACCCAATTCATCTGAACCTCAAGTCCATGCGTTAATGCAGTTACTTTAAGAATGCTTACAGCATCACAAGCACCACCTGCATTAGATGCAGTTAAATTTGCAGGGTTAACTTTTACAACAGCAGACTCATTTTCGGTCGCAGTCATTGTTGCATAAAATTTCATAATAGCGATTCTCTCGCCATCAAATATTGTTTGCGATGTGGCTGTAATTGCCATAATTATCTCCAATGAAGAGTGGGAGCCTAAGCCCCCACCTTGCTTAACACTTAATACTACCACCACGCTTTTTAGCAGGTGTTACAGTTACCGATTCTTTACTCTTGGTAACACTGCCTGCAGGCTTGGCTTCATTCATACCCATCAGATTTTTAGCTCCTTGGTATATCTTTGAAGGAATACTTCTAATGTACTTAGCAGTATCCATATCTTCGTTGTATACACCTTGGAGTGTCTTGTCAAAAGCACCTTTAGATAAGTCATTTACTGGAGGCTTTGAAACAGCACTGCCTTCTTCACCACTAAACTTCATGACCTTACCACCCTTTTTAAAGGTGCCAGATAATTGGTTTATGTGAACTGGCTTAGATGCAGGCTTTTGTCCTTGTGGCATTGCCACGGCATGACCAGTGCGATTAACACTGCCCCCCGTGGCGAAGTGCTTTTTTAATGCACCACCTTTCTTGTAACCACCACCATTTGACTCTTTAACAGCACCAGTTGTTGTATTGGTCACGCCCTTAGGAGTTCCAACAACATTGTCAACAGCGTACTTGTTTACGTTACCACTTATGGCATATTTGGCTTTTCCACCCTTTTTAAAACCACCTGCGTTGGACATTCTTACGCCACCAGTACCATTAGCATTGTCAGGCTTGGCTTGATGAACCAAAGTTGTGTCGTAATCACCAGAAGAAGTCTCTGAGTTAATAGATCCACCCTTCTTGTAACCACCTCCATTGCCTTTCTTAACAGAACCAGTGCCATGAGCACTGTCTTTCTTGGAAGTATCCATTTTAGTTTTTTCGTAAGGCTTTAAATTGCCTTTCATGGTAGTTTTGGTTTCATCAGCATCAATCATCTCACCTGATGCTTGTCCACCTGACTTGAGACCCTTATGAGCTTTACTAGCCTTCATGGATTCATGGTGCTTGAGTTCTTTCTCAATCTTGCCCATTTCTTTCATTTCAGCTTTGTGCTCTTTTGGTGACTCCATTTCTCCACCTTTTTTCATCACAGGTGTAGGCATAGCAGTAGGCATGGCTGTCATAGCCCTACGTCTTATAGCCATTGGAGGCTTTTTAGGAGCCATAGCCATCATAGCAGGAGGCATTCCACGAGCCATCATTGGCCCTGCCATACCACCATCCATCATCTTGTGACCATGCTCAGACTTTTTCTTCATGGAAACATGACCACCTTTTTTGAGCTTCAGTTCAACTGAAGGCTCAGTGGTCTCCATCTTCACCATTGGTTTAAATTGTCCCATTTTGGCCTCCTATTAGGATACTAAGTTTTGGTTGACACCAAGAGCACCAACACGAGTAGCGTTAGGGCCAACTGCAATACCTGGGCACAATATACCCATCACTGTGCGAACAATACCGTTTGATGCAGTCGCTGGTACATAAGTCCCACGAACATCACCAGTACCTGTGGTTGCTGTAGCAGTGTCTGCTGCAACAAAAGTGCCTGCGTCTTGCGCCAATGTGTTGTTTGACTTAACGCTTGCAATGTATGCTACGTTAAACACACGAACTGGCAAACCAAGCACATCACTTGTACCGACTACAACAGCAGTTGCAGAACCTGATATTGTGATACCAGAGATTTGGAAGAACGCTTTCAAACCAGTGACAGCAGTTGCTGCGGTTACTACAGTGATCAATTCACTCATAGGTTGACCATAATAGTCATAACCAGTGACGGTGAATGCACGAGCAGTTGTTGAAGAATTTACTTTGACAGCACGAGGTAAATCTAACTGCAATACAGTTGTACCGTCTTGGCGTACAACAGATTTAACTGAAGTGCCTGCTGTTAGTGTGACCGCTTGACCAGCGGTTGTTGTTGTCTGCGACGCAGCAATGTTGTTAGTCACTGCTGCTTGAGGCGCCACATCCCAAACATAGATACGACCCAATGGGCCAATACCTAAATCCATTGGAGATGGATCATCAAATGCAATGTTGCCATGAGCAATCATTGTGGTGCTTGATGCAGTTACTGATTGGTTAATGGTATAGGTACCAGTACCACCAGTTCCTGTGCCAAAAGCAGTAATGTATGTACCGTCGGTCACGCTAGTACCGTCAACATACATACCAATGACAATTGGTGCGCCTTGCAACAATGCAGTCACGGTCAATGTCGTAGTAGACATTGAGCCAGTAAATGTGGTTGTGTAGGGGCGAATACCCGTACCCATGTAAGTTTGGGCAGGGCCTAAGAATAGATCATCTGAAAATTGAGGCATTTTGTCTTCTCCTTGAAAAGCTTGACAAGTTAATAAAAAAATAGGGAGAGGTTTGACCCCCTCCCTTTCTAGGCTTAAACGCCTGCTGTACCGTAAAGGGCACGAGGATCGGTAAAGCCGGGGATATAACGCTCGGTGGCTTTATATCTCATGCTGTCCGTTTCGAAGTCACCTTCCATTGTCTTCTCCAAACGTCTACGCATTAAGAGCTTCATGCCCTCAGGAGCGTCAGTCTGTACCCACCATGCAGTGGCAGAAGTCAATCTGGAGATAACTGCGGCACCCTCGTCAAGCAAGCCAATAGACTTAATAGGATTCAAGTCATTGTTTGCTGTACCAGTACGCAACACAGATTTCAACAGTACTTCAGCTTGGAAGATATTGCCGGGGGCCACTACAAGTTGTCGTGGAACCAAACGAATCTTCTTACCATTGTTGTCCACAGCTTGGCGAATCTGAATCAACATCTGTTCAAGAGATGTCTGAGACAAATTAGCTGATGTAGCCAATTGGTTGCTGAACGATCCACTCACGATTGGGTGAGCAGTGTTGATCAACGATACGCCATCACCACCAACATAAGAACTATTGAATGCTCTGTTCAAAATATTTGCACAGAGAGTTTCTTTAGTCTCAATCAATGACTGAGCGAGATGTCGAGCATACACTTGACCGATACGAATATGGTCACCGTCTTCAACCAACACTTTGGTCAATGCGAAGGCGAGGCCATACACATTGTATACATAGCGTTGGAGGAAGAGTACACCACCTTGCTGATAGGACACTGGTGTTCCATCAGGCAGTTGGGGTGCGGCTCCAAATCCATAAAGGACTGGCTCTTCGTGGTAGTTTCTAGGAATGCCCTCTTGTTCACGGAAAACACGAGACCATTCATCTTCTCGGAGGTCATAAACGCCATCAAAGCACTCATTCAAAATGGGTTCAACGATGGATCTAAAGTCCGTACTTCGCATTGGTGCGGCCATGGTTCAGTCCTCCTTATGCTACTGAAGTGAAGTTACCAAAGAATTGTGAATAAGCATTCACTACTCTAAGCACTACATATGAATCACCCCATGCATTATCTGGATAGGGGGCTATATCAACAACTCTCATATCACCTTGTGATCCACTACCAATTGCTGTCGATACACCTAAGGTGCAAGCAGACAAGCCAGTAGTAGTAGAACCTGCAGTTGTATTGGAGAAGTTGTACTCAATACCAATAGAGGTTTGAGCGATGGTTGCATCTGACTGAATTTCATAAACGATATTGTTATCGTTGTAGAAATAGGCCACACATGAACCTGTGAGGAAAGTAGTACTGGCAGGCCAATAGTTACTTACACGCCTACGACCAGTAGAATCAGTCCACTCGACACCTGCGAAAGCCCCAGACCATGCGGCTCCTGCTGATGCGACTACGATGACACCTGCTGATGCACTGTATTTTACTGGCTGACCCTTCAAGATATTTGAAGAATAACCAGACGTAATTCCATTGGCTAACGCCTGAGCACGATCCAGACCAGAGGGGTGGAACGCAGGACGTAAACCAAATGGAGCGTTAGTTGATGACATAATAACTCCTTGTTAAAAATCCTCACCCATGAAATATGGGATCGGGAACATTTTTTCGGCTTAACTGCTTTAGACCATCGCCTTCAATGTCAGTAAGACTTCTGCCTGAACTGTCTGTTCCTTGAAGTTGCTCAACTTGGACTCTGATCTTCTCAGCCTCCTCATTGGGTGCCTCATGGTGCATCTGTAACATCACGTCTTGATAAATGTCCATAGGAAGTTTATACAAGATCATTTCATTACAGGCAATAAAACCAATGTGCTCTCCTGCTTTGACTTTGTAATTCTCAAAATGAGGCATCTCGTCTGCTTTCACAGGGATATAACCTAATCTCATACGCTTATCAATGCTATCGTAGCTGTTGGTAGTTGACAGCCAACACAGATGCCACCCCGGCATCTCAGGTACTTTGGGTAAAGCACTCTGTGTCCATTCCTCACTCCACATCTTGCGACGCTCTTGTGCGCTCATGAACTTCTCTTCTGGAGGTAATCTAGTGGTATCCTGACTAGCACGACTTTCACGACCACCTGCAGTTAAAGATTTTTTTAAACGTGATTCCATTTGTTTGATTCCTTAGTTAAGTGTTATTTCTAGCTTCTTGGGCATATCGCTTGATCATCTTGGCTCTCTTCTGAGGATCATCCCAGAAACCTGCATCTTTCATCGCTCGAACCTGTTCGGGTCTTAGCGTGATTTGAGTTCGGTTAGAAGAACCATAAACAGTCTCACGTCCAGTGCCAGTCTGCACACTCCTTGGTCTCTTAACAAACGGTTTACCGTCCATATCGTCATTGTATCTAGGGTTGATACGCTTTGACAAGCGATTATCTAACTCATCCCAATATTCGGAATCAGAAGGATTCCAACCCTCTTTGACGAGGTCTTCGTCAATTACTTTGGCGATTCTTGAATCGGTATCAGTCCCATTGGGGTTGTACCAAGAATTCCTCTCCATCCAGTCAGATGCGTGCTTCTGAACCTTTGGATCAGGAATATTGTTAGTTTGACGTGGTCTGACCTGAGCATCTTTAAAGCCTTTTAAGTCTCTAATAGCTGTCCTAGTCTCGTCCCACATCTCTTGTGCTTTGTTAAAAGCATCACCATCACTTACTTGCATGGCCTCAGACATCTTCATCTTGGCATACTGCAATCTAAGCTCTTGGTCTTCAATAGCCTTGTCTATACGAGCTAAGTCTGCACTGTGGGTTTTGTGCTCCACAACTGCTAGACGCCCCATAAGAGCCTCGTTTTGTCTTCTAAGAAGGTTCAGTTGGGCTTCCTTCTCGCTAGAAGTGGCTTTGGCTATCTCTTTCTTGTACCTACGCTTTGCTCGTCTAGCATCACGAATGGCTTGGGTGTCATCTGGATGGTCTTCTCCACCATCATCAGGAACTGAACCACCCTCAGCCTTTTGTTCTTCTTCCTCAGGCATTAAATCCTCAGGAAGATCGACCAATGCTGAACCATCAACCTTTTCTTTTACGTTAATGTCTAACTTTTCTGTTGTTTCTGTGCTCATATGAACGCCCTCATTGCTAGTGGATCACAAGTGACTTTGGCTATGACTTCGTGGTCGTTTAGGATCATGAACAAGGCTTTATCCTCGTCTTTTTCACCCTCAACTTCAACTTCCCACCTGTCACCACCCCATTTTGGGACACGGATGTAGTCTCCAACCTCACACCATGAGCCTTCAGGCCAACCTTGCATAGTGTCTCGGTTTTTGAATGCTAGAGGGCCAATCTCAATGACCTTAGCTACCATGTTTTGCCACTTTTCAGTCTCTTTGGTCTCTGAAACCAAAATGATCCCTGCACTAGTCGTTCTCGTCTTAGTTCTTCTGAGTTGAACTAAGATTCTTCCACCTAATGGCTTCGCTCCCGGATCTACAACTGGAAAGGCCCAATTTATCTCAGCTTCGCTAGAAGCTACGGTGCTATCGCTCATTCTCTTTTTCCTCTTCTTGATCTAACAAGTTGTTAATGGCATCCAAAACTTCTTGGTGCCCCAAATAAATACCCACCATACGTTGGTACGCTTCCCATGTAGAAGCATTTCCTGCTCCAAGAGAAAAAGCTATTTCAGCTTGGCGTGCCTTAGTAACGCTGATGACTTGAGTTATAGAGATCATTTATTTTTTCTTTGCTTGTGCTAGTCCTCCTTGTGGTTTAGTTGGCTTTGTATCGCCTTTGCCCTTTAAAGATGTGCCATCAAGCTTTTCGCCCATAGCGATACGCTTGTGTTGACGAACTAATTCGCCTTTTTGCTCTGCATCACTAGACATTTTGTCCTCCTAGAAAGTTCTGAGCTTGGTTTTCAAGTCCCAGTGCAGTTTTCACCTGCTCGTGTTGCAATTTGCCCCCTTCATGGGTCAATTTTGCAGATTCAATACGCTCTTTGGTGCGGTTATCTTCAGTATTTATAGCTAAATCCATCTGTTTTTCAGCCATAAACTTGTCAGCATCAGCTTTTAGCTTGGCTTGTTCCAATTGTTGGCTATTAACTAGCTTGGCTTGAGCCATTTGAGCGTCAACTTGGTCTTTTTGTGCCCTACGCTGTGTCTCAGCCATAGAAGTTTGCACCAAAGCCTGAGCGTCAGCGTCCATTGGGGGCTGTGCTTGCTGTTTTAATTGCTGAATTTGTTGCATCATCTGTTGGAAAATGGGCATAACGTGGGCAAATGTCTGCTCAGAGTCTTGTTGGACGTGCTGAGAGGCCAATGCATACAGTTTGTCAGCCTTGGGAGTAATCTCAGGGTTGTCGTAGTCAATCATCTTGCCCCTCATGGCCTTCTCAACATACTCATTCATCCTAGATTGATACCACATACCAAAGTGTTGTTGTATATGAGTGACCATAGGTTGTATCAAAGAAGGCATGATCAATGGGTTTGCACCACCAAACACTGGATTTTGATAGAAATCTAAGTGACTTTGTATGTGAGCAAGGTGATCTTGGGTGTCATATGCTTTAGCAGGCTGACCAGTCATCATCAAGACATTCTCTTGTGAGCTATCAATCATGTCCTCTACAGGCTCCATGATCATTAACTCATTGATCTGAGGTATCTTCATCTGCTTCAAAAATCGCTCAAGCACTGCCTTTTGGTTAAAAGCTTGTGGGTACTGAGCCATGATGGACATCACAGCCTGAGTCTGAGCCATTCTCTGGGTTTCAGAGAAAATATGTGGATCAGAGACTGGTATAACATCAGTGTTTCGCTTGAAGTCTTCCCTATGGATGTCCAAGTCAACGACCATCTCACCACGTCTTTGGTCATCTAGATACCATCTATTCAGCCTACCCAAAACTTTCAAGACACGAGCTTGTGACTCGTGCAATCGGGCATGGATGGCTGAGTAGACGTGAGCACCTTGTTCGATAAGGGCTTGGGCTGTTCCTACAGGCATATTGTTGCCTGCTTCTGCAATCTTCTCTTCTGAGGTGGACACCACCCCTTTAGCCGCATTTGTGAGCCAACCCAACAACTCCATCAGCACTGGGCTAGGAGGATTAAAAGGCATGGGCATGGCTATCTTGCGTACATCGTCAACGCCCGGGGCACCCTCAATCTCAGCCACCTGAGTGACCTCAACTTGTTGGGTTTGACCAGACATCCTCGCACCCTTGATCTTCAACATTGTTGCTGAATTGTTGATATGTGCAGAGTCTAGGAGAGCACGAAGCGATCCTGTGAGAGCCGCAGACAGTCCCCCAATGAGATGAGGCAATCCAATCGCATAAGCTCCACGCCAAGGTATGAACTTGAACTCTATAAGCCAATCCAACTTGGTCATGGTCTCATCGCCCTCTTCCCAATTCCGATAGAGGCCAACGCACTTCATGTCTAACTCATCAATCATCATGATGTAAGGAGCAGTCTCGCCCTTAGTGCGTCTGTCTTCATCCATCTCTAGCCATGTATAGATGTGGAATACGTTCCTGACTCCATCGTCATTGTCTTGAAATTTCTTACCTTCGATCTTGGCGTTTGCTTTTTCAGCGTAGCTCATCTCAGGCTCTGCAGACGCTCTGATCATACTGATGTCTCTGTAGAGACCTGAGTCCACCCTTCGTTGGAACTCCCAAGAGGTAATGGTATTGACCTCAGTCACCCTTTGGGCAGTGTAGAAGTTGCCTGAGGCATAGGGTAGGTAGATGTTATCTATGGGCACAAACTCTGTACAGGGACGTTTTTTGCCTTCGTCATACCACATTTTGAGGTACTGTGAGCCACCAAGAGGAAGTTGGGTCAGTAACTGCTCTTGTTCGTCCCTGAACTCTTCGATTTGCTCTGTTAACTGCCAGTTCATGTAGTCACGTTTACGCTCTGCTACTTCAACTTTCTTCTTGTCAACATCACCAATAATCTTTGTTCTAGTTGGGCCATCAGGTGGGAACATCTCCTTGATGGCTCTGGAGGCAAAGTCTACGCAAGCCTCAGCCATGATGGGATGGACTACCTTGGAAGCTCCGAGGAAGTTAGCCCCTCCGGGGGCATCCTTACCCAACCCTGTTCTCTTCAATCCTTCTTCGTACTGTTTGTCTCGCTCCTCACGACTCTGCTTGTCGTTCTCTACGAGGTCTACATAACGCATAGCAATACGGTTTAGCTCATAGGGATCAAACTCCTCAGCCAAGTTTTGGTAGAAGTCCTCGTCCTCCTCAGGGCCTTGGTAGTCATCAGTCGTGATAATTGCAGAGCCATCAGGCAGTTCCTCGATGTCCATCTCTTCCTCAGGTAGGTCAACAGTGACGCTACCATCCTCTGCAGGCTCAGACACGCCATCGACAAAGCGTTGGTAGTCTTGTTCAATAGGCATTTCAGTAGCCATAATTATTTCCTTTTAATCCATGTATCTGGTGTCATATGGTGCTTTGCAACAAAGTCATCGTGTAGCTTTTGTGGTGGTATTTTGTGTTCTTTAGATATGTGTGCCATTAACTTGTCTATTGAGTGATAGTCTGTCTTAGGTAAGGCAGGCAGATTGGTCTCTAAGCTAAGGACTGCACCACCTTTAGCTAACTTCCTGTCTGCCAGTTCCATAAACATGGTGTCAGGGTTACTACTGATAGACACACTTCCACCACGTTTCATTTCAGGCTCAGGCTGTGCTTCTCTAATTGCTTCTGCACCTAAGATTGGCAAAGGCAAATGGCCTCCATAATAAAGCTCACGCCAATCACTTTTTTTCATTACTGGAGAATTAGCTTGTGTGTATCCTGCATTCTTATGTGCTTGCAATGCATCAGCCATTTCAGACCATGATTGCCTTGGAAGCTTTCTAAAGTCTGGGTGGGCAAACTCATGGGGTTCAATACGCCCACGATACATATCCCATTTACGCCATTGCTCAGGAAACAACTCTAATATTGGATTTTGACCTCTTGACTGATCAACATAATCAACTACTTTGCTGTAGAAAGGATTGAAATCTTGAAATGTTTTAGGCTCATAAGCAAGTTTTTCTGGTGTTGCAACACTAGGAATATCATTGAGTTCACCACTCTTCAATCTATACATTCTTCCCATTTGTGTGCCACCAATTACGTTTATGGCGGCATCTTCTACTTTATTAGGATCTGCTTCTAATATTGCTTTTGTAGTAGGTTTAGTACCCAAAAGTGCTGACATTCTTCCCCTAAATGCCTCACCCACATCTGGATCATCCAACATTTGTTTATATGAGTTTCTGATCATATGCAAGTCAACAGCAGAAGTGTTGGCCTTTTCGAGGTCTAACCATGGTGTACCTAAAGATGCAGTCTTTGGCCCAAGACCCGGCACCTGATTCATAACCCTTGTGGTCACATCCCTCATAGTCTCATTAGGCTGAAGCTTAAACATTTCAGGTTTATCTAATATTAACTTAGCCAATACTGCCTGATTACCTAAATCTGCTGTACCTGAAACACCCATACCACCACGACCTGCGGCTCCAGTGCCCAATTGCAAATCAGCAGTCTTAGATAAGTTTGGCTCTCCAACACGACCTGCTAAAGCCTTTAGCTCATCCATGTTCACAAGTCTAGCTCTTTGTGCTAAGAACTCGTTGGGAGTCAATGGAGCATTTGGAGACAATAGAGCAAAGTTCAGCCTATTGAACATATCCACTTCATCTGGATTTTCAATCTTATGCGTCCTAATGAACTTCTTCATCAATTGATCATGCACATCTTTGGGCAAAGAATTTGGATCAATATTCATTGCCTTGATCTTGAACATATCAGGTATGGTAAAAGTGCCCTCAAGACCGCCGGGAATCTTCACCTCTCTGCCCGTAGTCAAGTCAGATATACCAAGTGGCACATCAGGGCTGACACTCATATTGACACCATGCTTGGCACCCCATTCAGCCCATTCTTTCTCAGAGGCTTTAGGGCCGGGGGTTCTTGCAGGCTCTGCCCTATATCTATTTCTATTTGCCAATGCTTCTTCTACTGAGCTAACAGGTATTTGCTCCAATCCCTTGGCCTTAAAAACAGGGTTTGTCATCATAGAACGAGCAATGTCTTCTTCTTTACCTGTAAGCTTGGCAACTTCTTTCATCGATCTAGGAATGCCACCACTCTCTTGAATTTGCTCAAAAGCCTTTTGATAAGCATCAAATTCCGAGGGACGGAGACCTAATGACTTTGCTGTTTTAGGCTTAATCACACCTGCATTCATGTCCATCATGGAATTGGTCGCTTTGTCAGCCAATTCATTGAATGCTTGTCTATTTGTGATTTTGAGTGGATTGCGTGAATCACCAAAAGCTTGGTTATGCAAGTCTGCAATTTGCTTTTGATTGTCAATGAGTTGACCAGAAGCTTGTTGCACCACTCCAGATGGATTAGACAAAAGGTCTTTGAGTTGGCGTTTAGCCCTATCGCCAAAGGAATAAATAGCGGGCAAGACACCGCTTAGTAGTGCATCAGCCATTCTGACCTCGTAGGGTGGGAATACACCTATTATGACTAGGGTTTGGGTTTTGGTCTACCTTACTGTGCATAGGGGTTGCCTTTGGACTTAGCCATTCCTGAGTCCACATAATCGTCTTCATCGTAGTCATCTGGCCTTGGCCCATCAACATCTAACCATCCAGTGTCCCTTAGGAACCTCAAAGCTTGGGTCATGGCATCTACATAATCATCGTGAGCAGACTCAGGGAAGGCGCAGACTTGGCTGACCATGCCTTCTGCCCAGTCTTTGACAAAGCCCTTGTTCTTACCACTCTCAGGTATCCAGACTCGACCATGAACTATGACAGGGCTGACCACATTGAGCCTTTGGACTTTGTCGATGCGACCCGGGTTATAAGCCCGAACAGGCAAATGTGCTCTCTGAAGGTCTTGGATCAACTGAATGCCTGCTGACTTGTCCTCCACTAGTATCAAGTCCACCCTCTTCTTGTCCTTACCCTCGCCAAACACCACCTCGAACTCTTCTTTGACCTTGGGGCGTAGATCAGGGTACTGGAGTCTATCTTGCCAACAGTCGATCACCATGGCACTCATTGGGCCATCAGTGGGTTTAAAGACTCCAAGGGTTATACAAGCAGTGGCATCGTTCTGAGTCTTCTCTGAGGTTGCACAGTCGTAGCTTTGGACAATGTACTCAAACTTAGGGAAAGCTTTACCAGAAGGCCAAAGCTTGAACATAGACCTCTTAATGATGCCAGTGTCCTCAGGATCTAGGATTTCAGCATAAATCTCTTGTTTTCCTAATTTGGTGCCTTCGTATTGGAGGATCTGCTTTCTGAATGAGGGTGCTAAGTTAGCTAGGTTAGTGTAGGTCGAGGCTGTGGTCACCACCACATCATCCCCATCCCTACCTACCAAGTCCACGATCAAGTCCTTTGGTCTAGGCGTAGTGGTGCAGATTATCCTTGTCTTGGCGCCTAGGCGTACTGCAAACTGGATTTGATCCCAAGCGTCTGTGATGTAGTCCCATGCGGCTAACTCATCGCACCAAGCACCATGCCACTGGCCTCCCCTGAAACGCTCAGGCTCTGAGGCAGGGATACCCTTCAGTAAGGAGCCATTGGTCAGGTAAAGCTCGTGAAAGCTCTTGTTGTAGTCTTTGATCAATTCTTGGGGGATAACATTCAGGAGTCCAGAGTCCCCCTCAAACATGGTTCCCCTCACGTCACTAGAGGTAGGGCCTGCACATAGCCACCTAGAGTTAGGAGTCTCCCATGCCCACCTTCCAATTGTTTCTGACGCTGTTCTGGTCTTCCCTGCCCCCCTACCTGCTAATAGGAGCCAAATGTTCCACCAATCCCCTGAAGGGACAATCTGATGGTCATGGGCGTTGGCTAACCAACTCATGTGCCATTTGAAGGCTGTAAGCTCCTCTAGGGATAAATGATTTAGGTTTGCCTGAAGTTCTGGGTTCTCTAAGTATTCTTGAATGTCATCCAGAATGTCAGTCTGCATTTTTCAACTGACGCTTGAGTTCGATGTTCTTAACCAAGTCAGCCACCACTTCCTTGGCTTTGACATCTATCGTCATATGACCATCCACTTGACCAGTGTGATCTAAACGAGCTAGTTTGGGAATGTGATACTCCACTACGCTCTGGAAGAGTTCAAAGGCTTTGGCAGGATTGGGCTTGATCTCATACTCTGGGTCTCCATCAGCTACCTTGTCGAGCCACTCAGTGAGCCTATGAGCGTTTCCATCCACAAATGAAGCTATGGCCTGCCTAGCCTCTTGCGTAGCCTTGTTGGGCGTTCCTACCTGTCTACCACCTGTTTTCTGACCTACTGTCATGACATTACCTCTAAGTTAATCTACTTCAGATAAATTAGTGGATGCTAACAATAATATTGGGTCATTGTTGCATTCCCTATCTAAAGTCTTATGCAGTATGTAGTTTAAATGATTATTATCCTTGTAGCAATCTCTTTTGTAATGATTTATTGGTCTCTTTGAGTTCTTCGAGCTTTGTACTTGTTTCTGAGAGTTTGTTTTCGAGGAACTGAAGTCTTGCTTGGGCGTACTGTACCCAATTCATCCACTCTAAATCGCTGACCTCTTCTGTTTTTGGAGTTTTTGGTACTGGTGCCTTAGTAGTCTTTGCGTCAACTACAATTTGAGTTGGAACCATTATTTTGGATTTTTTTATTAAAGGAGTCTTAATTGATTCAATAGTCGATGTTTTTGTCATCTTTAGTTCTCCAAATTATACCACAAATGTTATTTACTGTCTCTGAGAAGGTATGCGATTTCTTATGGCCTCTACAGCATTCTTGAGGGCTGTGCATACCTCACCTTCATCTTCTAAGTCTGCCAAGCTTTGAACCCTCTCTGCACAAGCCTCACGCTCAATCATTACTGCTGTCTTTGAAGTATCAATAGCTACTGCCATGATCTCTGCCATCTTTTGGCTTAACTTTTCGTTAAACTCGTGCTCAGTGAATAACTGCTGACCAGTCCCTTTAGCTAAAAACTGCCTTTGGAAGTCGCTCATTGGTTTGCTCATTTGCCATCCCTTAATCTTTTGTTAATTGTATCATGTGTTCTTATCCTTGAGTCTAAGTTCTACTATTTCAATCAGTTTAATTGCATTAGATGTTTTAAATTTTTTCATCATTTCAATTTTGTCTTCTGCATCAAGACCAGTAAACTTTTTCTTAGGATTAAAATATATGTTTAAGTTGTGGCTTATTAATTTACCATTTTTTAATAAGTTAACTATGTCTGTAATTGTTAAAATCAACTCATCTGGTGTATTTAGATTGTTCTTATAGTTCATGTGTTTTTCTCCTTTAGTTTGGCTTCAATGGCGTGATGAAAAGCTACATGATGTGGCACTGCGCCATACACTTGTTCTTGTATTTCATCTCTTTCTTGGGGTGTTAGTCCTACCCATGTGCGTTGTGGTGGGATGGTGTACAGTTTTGTGCCAATTGGCAATGCAGGTTCATGCCACCAAGAATGTGTTACATTTGCCCCCGATTCAGATATGACTGTTGCCACAGGCTTATCTTTTGTTTCTGTTTGTGCAATAAACTTTTCAGCACACGCAACGCAATATAGGGCATAGCCACCACCAACACCACATTCAGCACACGATACAGGTTCATCTTTTGTTTCTAGTTGTTCTTTATAGGTAGATTTAGATGCCATGTTTTGCACATCAATAGCAAGACGCAGTGCAGTAATGGCTTGATTAATAAAGTGTTCGGGACGGCTTTTTACTTGCTCATGCGAATATGGGTCAAGACAAGTCGCCACACTTCTTTCCAACGCCTTCAATGCAAGGCGTAATGCTTCGTCTTTAGTCATAATACCCATCTTCATCTAGAAAAGTTATTGCTAACTCTTTCTCAGACTCTTTGATAGGCTCAATACCATGCTCAAGCTCTATTGCTCTCGCAAACTTCCTCCAGTCCATCTCATGCCTGTATAAGGCATGGACTCTCTCCTCGGAAAGTGGCTCTTTCTGTAACCTTGTGATGAGTTCGTTCTTTTGTCTAAGTTCTATGTCGTAGTAATAAAGAATCTCACGCATAGACTCAATCTCTTCTTTCATAGATTGTTTTGTTGTTTTTGGCTCGTCCACAGGCGTGTACTCCTCTTTAGCAATTGCAATTGCATCTTTCAGGGCAGAAATTATTCCATAACGAACAATAAAGTTAGTTCCTTCTTGATCAATGTAAAGGTCTGCATTACAGCTTCCATCATCATTGTTTGTAAGTCTTTTTAGTTCAATTTTCATGATTTACATCCTCTATTTGGAATCATTTTTTCTTTCATTATGATTCTTTAATAAGTTGTTTATTTGACCCTCGCTGTACCACCCTGATTCAATGAACAGCTTGTCAACATCATACACATCTTTCTCTAATCTATTATTAATGTGTCTTTTACGCCACCCTAAAAGGTGTCTGTCAAGCATTTCAAATTCTTTGTCTGTTGTTTTCATTTGTTCATCTCCTCGTACATTAACCAAAAAATTATGGCTGACATTGTAAAAACGCCCATGACCCCTGCCAGGATGAGCACCCATGAAATAATGTTGTAAAAGCTGTTAATCATTTTTTTTAGTCAAAACTTTTTGCAAGGCCAACAACAATTGTTTTGCCTCGTCACGAGTAAACATCATCTCGTCAATCTCCTGTTTATTCATCATCAAACTCCTCTGGATACTCGTCGGTGTTGGCTCGGTCTTCGTCGGTCTCGATGGGGGTGTGCAGTGCCTCGTACTCACGCTTAACTTGCCGACGGCGCTCGTCCTCCGCCAACTGCTCTGGTGTGATGGCCTTGAACTGCTTGAGCAATTCGGCCTCAACTTCGTTAAACAAGTTGTTCATGTCGTTCATGCTGTCACCTCTTTTGCCAAGATGGCTTGTAGGCCAGCCAACAACTGCTCTGCCTCGTCACGAGTAAATTGAGTGCTAAAAGTAGCATTATGAGCTTGAAGACCAAGCCATACGTTTTCACCAAACTCATCAATAGATACTCTTACGCCATCTTCGTTGTGGATAATTGTGTTTAAGTCTTTCATAATTGTTCCTTTGTAGCCCCCGAAGGGGCAGTTGATTTAACTATATTTTTTGATGAATGCTTGGAGTTTGCGTACTTCAGCCTTAGCCCACTTTTGCTGAGATTCGCCATTTTCTCCACGCAAGTCTTCTGCATTCCAGTGTGACTCATTTGGATCGGTGAATAATCCTAAAACATATTTGGCCTCATGCAATATTTCTGCATCGGTGTAGTCTTCAATTTGCTTTTTGTCATCAGTAGAGATGTTGTCCAATGAGTAAGCCAACTCACTGATTGCCATTGCTGATTTGATGATTGCTCTTGTCATGGTATTTCCTTTAACGTGAAGTTACTTTGACTGAGAACACTGCTGTGACCTTGGTGTTGTCAATGATCACCTCGTCAGGAATGTTGTAAATTTCTGCAATTGCTTTCCAGTCTGTGGTCTTGCGATTGGACTCAATGTATGTGGCTTTGAACAGAGCACCTTCAACTACCTTAGCACCACCCATGGATGCTTTATCTTTGATGCTGTCTTTGATTGCATCTGCTTGTGCTGTGAGTTCTGCAATGCGAGCGAGTAATTCGCCAAGTGTGTCTACTGGGGAGAGGGTGAGGTCGTTTGCGTTCATGTTAATTTCCTTTTCAAATAAAACTGGACATCCAGTGATACGAATCTTAACAGAAAGTTAATGCTTGTCAAACACCTATTTTAATTCCCCACCTTGCAGTAGGGTTATTACCCTTTTTACAGTGATGTTTAGGGCATCCATCATCTCCATCTTCTTGATAGCCCACATCCTTTTTTGCCCATGCCACCCCATAGTTGGCCCTTGGTGGCAGTCCCAACAGAGAGCCACGACTGTGTACTGGCACGACTGCTTAACATGGTGTGCAGAGCTAGGGGGAGGGGCATCACAGACTGAACAGGGAAGTTCCTTGACCAGTCCGATGTAAGCCCTCTCCTTGGCTGACAGGTTGTTGTTCATGCTAGTGCCAATAAAAAATCTGAGGGATCATATCTGTAAACATTTATAGGTCTTTTGCTTGTTTGCTTCCAAGTATTTTTGTGGCTAATTCCAAACCTAGAAGCAATTTTTATCCATCCCATAGCATTCCAAAACAAATTGGATTCCAAATCATCAGCACAACCTGCACTAAAAGCAAATGTACCTTGCGTTTTACCATAATCAACAACAACATCTAATAGCTTTCTGCCACGCAAAAATTTTCTAGCGTCTGTTTGTAAACAAATTTGAGCTATTTTTCCTTTTTTACTAATAGCATTAGGAATTCCAAAACTTGCCAAACAAAAGCCTACTAAATCACCATTACATTCGATAACAAACATTTTGTCGTTGCAAACATTACTCCATCTATCACCTGTTTTAATACCTGTAATTGCTGATTCGTAAGCCATTTTTGGAATAAAACCTAAACTGTGACTTTCTTTTTTGGACAAAGAAATAACATAAGGCAAATCAATAAGTGTTGCTCTACGAACAACTCCCAAATCATCACTTATATTTTCCATATTACACCGTAGCCTTGTCTACTGCTCGGTTACTGGCCTCTTGACTACGCCAGACCTCTACACGAGCTTGTGCGGCAATCAATTGCCACCTCAGCGTTTCTTCTTCCTGATAAGCCTCTTTAATGGCTCCTAGGTGAGCTTTGTAGCGTGGGTGGCTATATGCGTACCTCTCTTGTGCGTTGACAGCCTCCATGCCCTTTTCTAGAGCCTCTACCATAAGCTCTGCCTTGATTGTCTTCCTAAGCTCATCAGCATAAACTCTCTCTGACTTAGCAATTCCAAAAACAGCACCATTCTTATAAATAAAATCTATTGAATCGTGTGGATCGATAGTTCTAGACATTTGCTACTCTCCCATCTCTGTAAAAAAGTTGATTACCTCGTCTGCTTGCCCATTTAAAGTGGTCATCTGCATGGGGTCTAACAGCTTCAACTTCTTTGTGTGTGTACGTTGTCCATACAACTTTTTCTTTTCTCTGAAGTTTTTTCTTAACAAATCTACCCATGTTGTCTAAACGAGAAATGCCAACAGGAGTTATTTTATAAACTGTGTCAACCCTTGAGATCATTCGGTCGTTAACCAATGGTTGAATAATGTGTAAATCAAAAATATTTGTTGATTCTTTAAAGTCTATGGACTTCCTAAGTGTTAAAGAATCCATCGCAAGATTTTCCAATTTGCATAGCGCTTGATGGATTTTGCTTCCAATTGTGTATTTACTTATCATTTTTTCTCCTAAAAAATTCTGATATTAATAAAGCCTCTGCACGTCCATTGTGTTTTTTGAGGGTTAAAGGTGCGTTAGGAAACAAGTTTCTAGCCATTTCTAAACTTTCATCTTTGCTAGAACTCAATTTAAGCAATTTTTTCCAAACTTGAGGGGTGACCATCAACACCTCTGTTTTAAAGCGTCTGGCGAGGCTACAGGCACCTCCAAATGCCATTCCAAACTTAAAGGTAGAACTCAATCCTTGTTTTGGCATTGAGTGGACTTTTTCTAAGACCACGACAATGTCTTGACCATCACGAGCTTGAGCCATCTCATCCCAAATCTTTTCGGTATCTAAGACTCCATTCTCATCGTGGTGCATATCTCCACAAGACCAGTACTTTCCATGGAGATCAATCATCCCCCAAGCACCTGAGAGTCCTGCGTCAATTCCCACAATTAGCTTCATCCCTTAACTCCTTGAGCCTTTGAGCTACTGCTTTGCCCAAACCCACCCACATTCCAGTCTCGTCTTGTTCCAGTTCCTTGACTCTCAGTCTCGCATGGTCGATAGATCCCTGATTCATGGCCATTTTTGCATAATGTTCTGTCACACAGATCACCTGTAAGTTCGAGGGCTTTGTCAATGAGGAAGGGTGGTGCATTGTGTCCATGACGTATTTGGTCTAAAAGATCTTGGGCTTGATAGTAATTCAAAATGGGTCTCCATTCAGTGGTTCGTAATAATTTGAAATAGACTTTGGCTGAGGTGTAGCAAGTTTTTGAGCATTAAGTCTAGAAGTTATAACACCCCACTCGGAAGGGTCACCCCACTGGTGGGCAGAACATAGGGGTTTACCCATTTTGACAGTCCAAAAGTTGGGGCAACCATTGGCAGAACACATCAAATGATTGTCTTCGTACATCAGAATCTCCCTCTAAACATTTTTTTTAGTTCTTTCATCTTTTCAAGACCTTCAGACTTGGCTTTTTCCTGTTCTTCTTGATTAAAAATCTTGGGCTTGTACTCAATCAAGGTTTGTGTTGGTGGCAAAGATGGGCCTAAGTTGCACAAATCCCTAAACTTGATTGCAGAGGGAGGAAACTCAGGATGCAAGTGTTTCAAGGCAAAATCCATTGAGGGCTTAAAAGTTAAAAATTTGCCAATCAATTCCATCCAAATCTTTCTGACCATTTGAGGCTCAGAAGTTTCAAAGTGTCTGTCAAAAGAGCTTCCATATACAGCACTCATGTAAGTGAAAATGTAGTCAAGACCCTCATCCTGAGAGCAAGAATCAAGTTCCGAGTAATGTGACATTTTTTTCTCCTATAAGTCCACGAGTTAAACCAGATAGAACTTTTTTACTAGCTTGTGCCCTTTTAGACAATCCAGAGTCTTGCTCCTGAAGGTTCTTTTCGTACCAAGCAGTCTTGAAAGATGCCCAGTTTGACAGACAACAATATTGAACTCCTTGTTGGTCAGACAAGTTGCATTTTCGGAACTCGTTTTGTATTTGCTCCCAAGAAGTTTCGGTCATCGGAAGTTTTTTGGATTTCCGTATTTGTAACCAATCAGACCAAACTTGGTTATCCACAGTTGGTGGACAAGCAACGCTAGTTGCTTTCTCTCTATCTGGTTTATGGTTTATGGTTATTGGTTTATGGTTATTGGTTGGTTGAACGTCCGTTGAACGCTCGTTAAACGTCTGTTGAACATCAGTAGTACGTTTGTTGGCTCTCTGTTGAGCAGATGCTCGACCTGCCCTAGATGCTTGCTCCTTTTTGCCATGATATTCCTCAATTTCCTTATCAGCACGATGGTTAATATACCCATCTTCTGTAGACACAAAAAACTCTTCGAGTATTGAAAGCACTTCTTGCTCGTGTTCACGCAAGCCTATCTGACGAGCAATTTCTCGCTGTTTGATGGGTTCCTCGTGAAGATAATAATGATCCAAAAGCCTGCGATAAGCAAGATCTTCTATTGGGGTCAAATGGTGCGTGTGTGACTTATAGTCACCTATGTGAAAATTAAAATAATGCATACCTGCTTTCATCGGTCGCTTTCACTGAAAGAAACAATGGAAGGACGGTGAAAGAATCGTCTTTTCGGGAGCTACCCTATCCATGTTTTCAATATCTTACATTAAAAAAATGTCTGGTCTCAAATCTTTTTTAGTGACTAACCCTATGGTTGCCTCTTCAATCTTTTTTGCAAGTTTAGGGCTTGGTTGCTTACGCCCATGAATAATTAAACTCAACCAAGTTGCAGTGATGCCTAAATACTTTGACATTTCACTGATGGCTCCTTTAGGTTCTTCTTTGAAATATTCTTTTAAATTCATTCTTTTATCCTTGTTAATTGTTGGCGCTCCCATAGAGCAGGGTAGGGGGAACAACACTCTTTAATATCTTCTCCCACGGAGCTAAACCGCTTCGCCAACACGGATGGGGACTGATCCGTCAAGATAGCATCACAAGTACGATTAACGGTTCGCCCTGATTTGCCCAATCCCCATGCGTGTTGGTTGTTGGCTCCCATAAAGCAGGGTTAGGTACACCTCTTTCGAGACCTTCGGAGCTAAACCAATTTACCAACAAACAGATCATACCATAACTTATAGTTAAAAATAACCATGTAATTGAATCAAGTATTACTTAACTTTAAATTAAGATCATGCTAAGATGTGTGTACTGCATAAGCAGGTTATTGGAGCACACATGGAAAAAGTACCTTGTTATACAACTAAGTCAGGACTCAAGATTGGGTCTTACTATCAACTAAAACCTTGTCCTCTCAATAGAGATGAAGAGCGTATCCAAGCAATTTTACTAGGCATAGAACACGACTGGTCACCAAGAAGGACTGGTTGGTTTAGCTTGTATTGCGTTGCAGTCATGATTTTTGTCACTGTCTTAATGTCATGGGAAAAAACATGAACAAACACCAACTTGTAGAAAAAGTAAGCAGGGTTGTCTTTCTTTTGGCAATCATTGTTTTAACATTTGATTTTTTAATTTGGAGACCACATTGAAAGTACTATCAGTTTCATGGAATGCCAATTCAGACATTACCAAAATAAAGTTTACAGAAGAATTTTTAACAGTAGATTGGATTGTAAAAGCAGATGTTTTAAAAGACTTAGCTTACATCATTGAAAATCAATATCAATCAGTCCTTGACAACAGCGAACCAGTTAAATGGTCAAACAAGAAAACAGAAGAAATTTTAAGGAGTTGGAAGTATGAGTAACAGAACTTTTTACGAAGATTTTAAAGAGATTTTTAACGAGCAAGACGACATCGAAGCAGACTTATGGGAGATAGAAGCAAGAGCCAAAAACTTACCACCAAAAGAACTTGAACAAGTAATCAAATTTTTAACACAACTTCAGAAAGATATATCATGAATTTTTATGTAGAAAGCAATCAAGAACGTACCTTTAAAAACGTACCTGCAGGGTCACATTTGGCTCGTTGTTACAGAATTATTGACCTTGGCTCACAGAAGTCTGAGTACATGGGAGAGATCAAAGTCCAACGCAAGATTATGGTTGGTTGGGAACTCTTTGGAGAAGATGACGAGGGACTTCCCTTGATCACTGATGATGGCAAACCCATGGCTATCTTTAAGAACTATACCCTATCTTGGGCAGAGAATGCTACCCTCAGGAAAGACTTACAGTCTTGGAGGAACAAACCTTGGACAGACTCCGAAGCTAAACGCTTTGACCTCAAGTCCATCCTCAATCAATACGGTATGCTCAATGTGATCCATAGGGACGTAAATGGAAAAGTGTATGCCAATGTATCTACCATCTCTCCTGTGCCATCTATGATCAAACAGGCAGGGCTTCCTAAGCCTGTGAACGCCAATCAGATCTTTACACTAGCAGATCCTGATATGGTGCTATTTGAGACTTTTAGCAAGGGTCTAAAGGACAAGATTATGGGTAGCCCTGAGTGGGCAATGTATGCAGGAAAAGGAGTTGTTAAATCTTCTCCTTTGGCAGACATAGACGATGACTTGCCTTTTTAATCATGGATCATTTACTTCACATTATCAAAGAAAACAGACATTTGTTTTCAGATGAGTTTGTAGAGTGGATTCAAAAAAATGAACACGTTTGGAACGCTTTTTGTAACGAAGCAATCAAAATTCACAATAAAGGTTTCAAACACTACTCAGCAAGAACAATACTTCATGTATTGAGACATCATTCAGCTATTAGCGAAAATGGAACGGAATGGAAAATTAGTGACCATTCTTCTCCTTATTTGGCAAGACTTTTTGACCTTTGTTATCCAGAAAAAGCTGGATTATGGTCTTTTAAACTTTGCAAAACAGCTAAAAAAGATGCCTACGTTAGAGAATACGGATCACTTTTTAAGGAACAACATGATAGTTAGAGCATCAGAATCACAACATTGGTATGACAGGGAGGGAAAGCCTGCCTATACCGTAATAGCAAAGAATGGCTCGCCTAGGGCTACCACCCTAAGAGATGCTAGAAAACTTAACTTAGTGCCCTCAGTGACTACAGTCTTGGCTGTAGCCTCACGCCCTGCACTGGAGGCTTGGAAGCTCAATCAAATGATGTTGGCTTGCATGACCATTACGAGAGGTCGTGATGAGACTGAAAAAGACTTTATCGAGAGAATCGTAAAGGATTCTAAGGAACAGGCAAAGATGGCCTCAGAGCGTGGAACCACCATTCATGGAGCCTTAGAAAGCTTCTACGAAGGGATCATGCTTGCAGAGTTTATGGACTATCAGGCAGGGGTAGACAAGGCTGTCAGGGCGCATTTTGGGTCTCCTGAGTGGTCTACAGAAAAGTCTTTCTGCCATGAGGCAGGATTTGGAGGAAAGGTCGATCTCCACACCAAAGATGGTGACGGAATTGTAATTGACTTCAAAACAAAAGAGTTTGTCGATCCATCAAAAGTGGAGGCGTATGACGAGCAGTTACTCCAGTTGTCAGCCTACAGGCTAGGACTTGGATTACCTAAAGCTAGATGTGCAAATGTCTTTGTATCAGTCATTGATCAAGGGCTTTGCAAGATAGTGGAATGGTCAGAAGAAGATTTAAAGAGGGGTGAGCAAATGTTTCTCTCTTTATTGAACTATTGGCAACTTAAAAATCAACACAAGTAAGGATCAAAATGGAAAAAAAAGTTGAATTGTATTTTACTGTCGCAGAAACAATGTACATAAAAAAAGCAATTGAAGAAAACAATAAAGACATAATTGACTACATTGATGAATGCATCGAACTAACAAAATCTGAAATTGAATTCATAGAAACAGCAGAAGATAGACAGATAGAAAACCTTCGAGAGGCTAACAAAACTCTTTTAGAGACAATTGACATCTATAAACAAAGAGAATTAGAAATTCGAGATGTTGAGATAGATCAGTTTCAAGCAGATCTTAGAGATATGATTGCAAAACACAAACCACGCAAAGTAAGCAGACCAAAAGGAAGTAAAAATGCAAAATAAATATGTAAGTGAAGAAGACATCAAACAAGTCTTTTTTCAATCAAAAATGGACAATGTAGAAGGTTACGACTTTGACGAGTTGTTGGATTTTGCAGACAAAGTGATCATGTTTGCGTCTTTTAACATTGCCAGAGTTGAGAGGGATATGTGTATTGGCTTTGTTAAGACTCTTAATGTTGAAGTAGCTCAAGCTCTTAAAGACAAAAGGGGTAACCTTTGACTCCAAAAGAGTTTGTTGTGGAGCTAATAGGGGAGGAATGGGAAGGAACACTTCCAAGCCTACTGGTACACATTCAAAGGTCTTTGGAGGATGCTCATAGGTATAGGACGGTTAGAGACTTTGCAAAGAAATTAACTTTTAATGAGCATCCTAGAGAAAGGTCAGAGTTTGATGCATTTGACGATCTTGTAGATGCTCAAGGAAATGGATAAAAAAAGGGGGGCACACGCCCCCCAAAGTTCCTTTGCAATGGCAACTACAAGGAATTATCTAGAAGGGACATTGATTGTCCCTAAGTCTGTTAAATCAGGCTGTGCATTGCTCATACCAGTTAAGGCAGACAATCCACTAGATGCATAAGGTTGGGCATTCTTAACAAATTGTGGCCTTGGTGAAGTAACTACATTAGATAATAGTTTTCTAGAAACTGGATTGTACATAGAACCAGTTAATGCCAAAGGCATACCCAATCCTGCAACTGTGTTACTTAGCCCCTCTACAGCAGTTCCTCCCACAAGCTTACCCATACCTTGCCCAGTCATTAAACGCTGTGCTGTAAAGCTATCAGGCAATGTTGGGCCAAGTACATTCTTAATGTTTTCTGCTTGTGGCTCCATCAGGCCAGTTCTGGTGGCTTGTTGGGCGTTTGTGCCCATCTTGTGGGTAGAGGAGGCAAACTGAGATGGAGTAAATACGCTTCCTTCTGCCCCCAACTTTCTAGCAGAATCTTCTATTCTTAAATACCTTTTGAAGAACTCGTGGATGCCTTTAAGTTCTTTGGCATGAGCAGGGTTGACATTAGCTAATTCATCCCTCAAACCCTCTTGAAATGCCCTTACAGCTTTACCAAGCCTTCTATTTTGTGCGTCACTACCACTCATTAAGTCTTTAGCTAATGTGCCTAAATCACTCTCAGCATCCCTGAATTGTTGGCCTGTTAATTTGTAATTTCCTTGAAGCAAAGGCGTATAAAAATTGTCTTTAATAATAGAAGCAAATTCTTCTTTTTTATCAGGATGTAAACCCCTCAAAGCATTTACTTCAACACTTGCTAAATTAGACAGGGTATTTGGTTTAGGCGTAAAGTCAATCTTATTGGCTATGTTAGTGTAAGAGTTGTTAACCTTGTTATTTAAGAAAGACATCATCTCTGTGCCTGCCTCAATACCTTTTGGCAACTGTTCGCCAATGTGCTTTAAGGCTTCGTTAGCAACAGCTTTGTTCATGCTCTTGTTGACGCTCTCAAGCTCGTTACGAATCAGCATACCTGATATGGGCATACTGGTAGCAAGCTTCTCGGTATTTTGAAGAGCTTTGCCAATGAAGGGGATCTGCCCTGCGAGTTGCCCCGGGGTAAACTCCTTGATCCCCATATCAATCAACTTCTGCATCTCAGGCGTAACCTTGGGATTCATCAACATCTGCGTACCCTTACCTACAAGGGCACCTCCTGCAGTCGAGGCCAATGTAGCAGGAACTTTCTCTTCTAAGAACTCACCATAACTATCTGTAGGTTTTGTAGGTGTTAAAAGACCAGAAGTCAATCCACCAATGCCAGATTTGAATAACTCTGACTTACCTAAAGCACTTGGTATCTTGCCTGCCATTTGATAAGCTTTCATGGCTAAAGGGCCAACCATAGCACCCTCACCCATCAAAGAACCTGCTGTAGATACTGCAGGATAGGATATATCAGATGCGTGTTGTCTAAGCCTTTGCACTATGTCAGCAGGAGCCTGTACATTGGCAAATTGAGCAAGTGCGGCAGGGGCAGACATCAATCCTGCAAGAGCAGACTCAGCCACAGCTTGAGGCATATTGGCAGAACGCTCAGTGTCTTGCAATTGCCTACGACCAGTCATCTGTGGGAAGACACCAGTGGCGGCTCCTCCACTTGTGTCAGTGGGAGCTTTTTGTGCCATGTATTGCTCACGAGCAACATTCTCTATTTGCTCAGGCGTAGCACCCTCAGGGCCTTGTATCGTTAAGATAGAACCATCAGGAGTTTGTACTTTGTAGATTGCATCAGCCATTATTTAGCCTTTTCAACACCAATGATTTTGAATCCACCTATTTGGGGCATAGGAGATGGTGTAGGAGTTTGAGAAGAAGTTGATGAACCTTTTAATAATTCATCTGGCTCAAGGAAAACTGGCTTTTCACCCCTACTCTGTCTATTGATATTTTCAATACCATTTCTTACATAACGATCAATCATGTTTAGAGATGCATCAAAAGCTTTTTTGGATCCTTGTGGATCAAGAGTAGTTATTAAGTTGGTAATCTTAGAACCTTCAGCATTAGACAAAGCTCCAAAACCTTTCATGCTTTGAATGTTTGCAATAAAACTTGCAGATTTTAAACTTTCAAGTTGATTTGCAAAGTCTCTAGCTTCCAATGTAGGAATTTTAGACAAAACACCACCAAGAACAGGGAACGTACCAGTAGAACGGCCGGGGTGATTTCTCAAACTTTCAGCCTTGAAAGCTAAATCTTTCAAAGGCGTTTCTTGTGCTCTAAGTTTTTCCAGTCTATCGGTTTCTTTCAAATCTTTCTTTTCTTTAGCTTCTTCAATCTTTCTATCAATTTCAGATTGTTTCAATTGATTTGCAAAAGCGTGTTGTGATTGAGCTATAGCCTGATTGGTCGTTGCGATCATCATGGCGTTAGCCATTTGAGCGTTTCTGTCCAAGTGCTGTTGCATTTGTTGGTTGAGTTCGGTGGCTTTCTTAGCCGCAGTCTCTGGATCCATGGATGGTGCAAGCTTGGAGTAATGGTCAATCAAACCCTTATATCCCTCACCTTGTTTGCCTAGCATTTCAGCAGTCAACTTCAAGGTGTCAAATGGGTTGGACGTATCCCCCATTTCACCTATCATTCCACTTGCTCTCATTTTTTTGATAGCATCTGCAAGTTTTTCAGAAGCACCTAATGGATCTCCAGTTAGCTTGACATACTCACCAAACTTAGCAGGGTTGATCTTGAACTTGGCTTCTACAGTGCCATCAGGCTTAATATATTGTGTGGTTGTAATCAATTGATTACCAACTGTTGACAATGCTTCTTGTTTTTGTTCTGCAATCAATTGTTGCAAGAACTTTGGATCTTTAGTAATAGAGGCTAGTTTCATAGCCATCTCTGGACTCATCCTCAGACCTTTGGGAGTCTGCTGATACAAGTTGCCCATAGTTTCTTCAATGTCTTTTTCACGCTGACGCTCAGATCCTTGACGAGCTAACGCCATCCTAGCTTGTAGATTAGTTACATTTTCTCTAGCTTCTTGATCTTGAGATTTTCCAACTTCTTCAGCTACGTTACCTAAAGATTCAAAAAAACTACCTGTCTTAGTTGGTCTAAAGAAGCCTCTAGATAAAGCCAAACCCATGTTGCTAAAGGGTTGTTTTTGCTCTAAAGACTTAGACAGTAATTGTTCAGCTTCATCATATATTTGATCATACTTGTTCTTGTATGGCTCGGTTGTTTTCGTAGCCAATGGAGCCAATGGAGTTTCTACACTTGCTCCACGAGCTTGTTCTTGAACAGGAGGTGCAGGAGGAGTCAAAGGTGCATACTGACCTGATTGAGCAGGAGGTTGTCCCATAGGAGGAGCACCAGTAACTTGACTCATAATCTCATTTGTAGATAGATAAGTTCTTCTTGGGTCTCCACCACCAATAACGCTAGGATTTAAAGTTGGTAATGCCATATTTAGTCCTTAGTCGATCATGCCGGGATTGTTGGGTTTACCAAAATCACCCCAAGATGCTTCAATTTCAGCATTAGTTGGAGAATTGGCATTACTAAATGTGTTAGAAGTACTTGATCCACCACTGATTGTTCCATCAGAGTTTAAAGTCAAACCACCACCTAAATCAGCACTACCATCAGAGTTAAACTTGAATAGACCACCACTGCCAGAGCCACTAAACAAGCTTTTTATGCCACTTACAGCGCTATTGTTACCACCTGCGAATAATGAAGCTAGTCCTGCTATTTGACCTAATGGAGAAGCCCCATAACTAGATGCAGGGCCAGAGTAGGTTTGAGTCGTTGCTGTAGGTACTGTATAACCCCTAAGAAGTCCTGCCACATTAGTAGCAGTATTCAAAGGTGCATTGATCAGTGCTTGGTTTTGGGCCTGTGATTGTGCTCCTAAGCTTGCTCCTGCGTTTAATCCCTGAACTGTTGCGCTCTCAAGCCCTGTTCCTAATTGACCTTGTACATTAGCTATTTGGCCTTGGTTCTGTTGTTGTTGGAGGGCTTGTGTTACAGCATCTTTGTAGGCTTGAGACATATTGGCAGACTCCTGAGCACCCAAACCTTGTTGAATGCCTCCAAGGGTCTGCCCAGTAGCATTCATAAGCCTCTGTGAACCTGTACTACCTGAAGATACTCCCATGGCCTGTAAAGCAGGTAAGATGCTTTGATTAATATTTTGTGCAGTATTTGTCTCTAAATTTCTGTTAACTGCATTAGTGTAAGGGTTCAAAAAGTTATTGATCTGACTAGAACCTATGTTTTGAGATGCATTCTGTGCTGTTTGTGCTCCTGCATTTAGTGGATTCAAACCTGCTAGTAATAAATTTTGAGTATTTGCTTGACCTTCGGGAGTGCCATAAATGTTATTTTGCAACTGAGACAATGGTGCAACATAGGGAGCACCTGCATTTAAATTGCCTTCAAGAGTTTGATTAGGATTTAAAGCACTAGTTCCTGCAGTACCCAAATTACTCAAAAATCCCAAATACTGGGCAGGAGCTATGGTCTGCGAGGTTTGTGTAGTATTGACATTGGGTGGTGCAATACCTGAAAATATGTCTGCCATTACTTTTTCCTACCTTTCAGATAGTCTAGAGGGGATTTTAATGCATTTGGTGGCAAATCGCTAGGGTGAGCTTTTCTAGCCCTAGCCCTAATGGAATGCATCATTTCGTACAGTTTGTCAGTCCCTGCCTTGGTAGAGCCATTTCCTAAGGCTGAGACCACGTCTGCAGGGAATACAAACTCTCCATCAGCCAACATAGCAGGAATATCGTCAGAAGTACCATCGCCTTCTCCTGCTACATGGGCACCTTGCCTAAAGTCGTGTCTATTGTTAACAACAGGCAACGCTCCACCAGAAAGATGGGCTAAAGGTTTTACATGACCACCAGTTTTATAAGTTTGACCTGTCATATCTTTTAAAGATAAAACATCTTCTACAGACTGAGGCTCTTGACCATACCTATAGTAACCAGAGTCTTGAGGAGCACTTCTTTGTTGAAGAATGCTTGCTAATCGTGGATCAATCATAGATTTCTCGCTTTGCTGTGATTCTCTAGCCAAGGCTTCTAGTTTAGCCAATGGATCTTGAAATGCTTTCTTTGTCATGTAAGTCTTGAGTAAGGACTCAACGATTGGATTGGGAATGTGCCCCGGCCCACCCTGAGGAATGTATGGGGAAACTGTACTTGGCTGTGTTTTTGTTGTTGTAGGAGTAGGTGTCGGAGTAGGTGTTGGAGTAGGGCTAGGAGTAGGCGTAGGCTTTACTGGAGGCTTTGGAGGCTCAGATGGAGGCTTAGGTGGCTCCACAGGAGGCTTGGGTGGTTCTACTGGAGGTTTAGGAGGCTCTACTGGGGGTTTAGGAGGTTCTACTGGGGGCTTGGGAGGTTCTACAGGAGGTTTGGGAGGCGTGACCACTACTGTAGGTGGATCAATAATTTCACCAGTCTTTAAGTCTATAACAGTAGTTGTCGTTGTATTGGTAACAGGATCTACAACAATTTCAGTTTTAGTGTTTGTTGTTGGATCAGTAATTGTTTTTGTTTGTTCGTTTGTCTGATTGTTTATTACTGTTTTTTCAACAATATTTGTTTTTGTATCAGTTTTAGTCTCTGTTTTAGTATCAGGATTGGTTACGACTTCAGTTTTAGTGTTTGTTGTTGGATCAGTAATTGTTTTTGTTTGTTCGTTTGTCTGATTGTTTATTACTGTTTTTTCAACAATATTTGTTTTTGTATCAGTTTTAGTTTCTGTTTTGGTATCAGGATTGGTTACGACTTCAGTCTTGGTATTTGTTTTAGGGTCATTAACAACTTCTGTTTTAGTGTTTGTTTTAGGATCTACAACAGTCTTGGTCTCAACTTTGGTATTTGGGTTGGTAACTGTTTGAGTTTGAACTTGTGTATTAGGATCAGTTGTAACTTCAGTTTGTACTTTGGTTTCAGGATCAATCTGAGTTTCAGTTTTTACTTGTGTCTCAGGATCAACATGAGTCTCGGTGGCTATATCAGGGTTAAAAGATGGAGCTAAAGCCAAAGACCCAATTGTGGGGGCTTGATTTGTTGTTTGAACAGTAGGAGTAATGTTTACAACATTTTGGCTAGTGTCGTTGGCTGACATACCACCATTGACTTTAGAAACATTGCCTACATTGGTAATCGTTGGAGCAGTAACAGGTGTATTGGTTTGATCGTTTGTGGCTACATAGTTAGAACCACCCTGACCTATTGCATTAGCACCACCCACCATGGCATGAGCACCACCTACGGTCAAAATAGTTTGTACAGCAGTGTCTTTAACAGCTTTTAAATAATCTTCTAAGCTTGCATCTTGGTGTAACCCAATACCCTTAATCTTATCTACACCAAATTGCATGGCAGTCGTAACTTGTTCTGCTAATTGTTCATTGGCTTGAATACCAACAAAGCTTTTTACAGCATTGATCATGTCTGCAGTTGAGGCAGTAGCAGGTAGGCTTTTCAGAAGCTTGCTCATCCCCGGCACTCCTATCGCCTCCCCTATCATCTCTGCTGAAGACATTAACGTAGTGCGAATAGCGTTCTGAGTGTTATCTAAACCTGCTTTAGCACCCTCCACCCATGAATTATTGGCAACAATAGCACCCATGGTAGGGACTGCGGCCAAGGGGCCTCCCACCATTGCAGAGCCAACAGACTCAATGGTGGATGCAATAGCTCCTGCTACATTCTTTTCTTGACCAACAAGCTTGTTCATACCTGTTGATGCAGAATTAGCTAAAAGGTCTTGTACTTTGTTCAATCCACTAGTATCAAATCCTAAAGTACTGCCTAATAATTGAGCACCTCTAACACCTAAACCTGCAATATCAGAACCTGCTTGACTAAATCCTGCCTTAATTACATTCAAAGGATTGGTCTGATCAGATTCTTTTAAGGTATCACCTGTATTAATGTTATATATTGCTTGACCAGTCAATGGGTCTGTAGTATTGCCTAAATTCTTAATTAACTCTTTATTAGCTTGGTCACTAGCATTTAAAACAGCTTGATTGGTATCAAATCCAGAATATCTAACTGAACGAGGGTCAAGGCTACTTATGCCTGCTTTAGGGCCTGTGTTAGTGTCCCATTCACTAATCATGCCTGCTTTAGGGCCTGCATTGGTATCCCACTCACTAACTGGTTTAGTTGCCTTTGGAGTTACTTTTGTAACTGTAGGAGTTGTAGCAGATAAAACATCTTTTTCTGTTGGGCTAGGAGGGCTTATTGTATAAGTGTCTCCATTCCATGTAAATTGATGGTAACCTGCATTGTCAGCAACTTTAGATGCATCATCAAGAGTTTTGCTTTTAGTTGCATCAAATACTTGACTGCTAAGAATATCTTTTGTTATTGCATCATTAACTACATTTTCTGTTGGGCTTGTAGGATTGGATGTATAAGTTTTTCCACCAAATGTAAATTTGTTATATCCTGCATCATCTGCCATTTTTTGTGCAGACATTACATCAGAAGCTTCCGATGCATCAAATGTATTTTGCTGATTAATTGTGTTATTAATAGCAGAGTTCTGTAAACTATTAAAATCTGATATTGACCCAGTATATTTTGCGTTTGTACTTTTATCTATTGCATCTTGTTCAGCTTGTGTGTCTTTAAAATCTTGAACTGTTGCTTTGGCTGATGCTACTGCTATATTAATAGCAAGTTGTGATGGTTTTTGTCCAGTTAAAACGCCTGCAATAGCATTGTTAACCATTGCTTGTTGAGCTTTGGTTAAATCGTTATATCCTTCAACTTGACTAGCAACAGCAGGAATTGCAGAGCTAATACCTCCACTTACCAAAGCCTTTAATGGATCAGCCTTGCCACCACTACCTATTTCAGAAGAAGTTAAACTTTGTACAGCACCACCAAGAATATTGCTTCCTGTTGCTCCAGAAACAAAGTCACCTGCCATGGGAGCTAATGTTTGAGCCGCACTCCCAAGTACAAATGCTTTTCCAATATCCAGAACATTCCCACCATTGATCGCAGTGCTACCTGCACTGATGTATGGAATTAACTCAGGATTACCAGTGACCGTTGCAAAAATAGCAGGTAATGGGCCTAAGTCTTTTAAAACACCTTTTGCCCATGATCCAGAGTTTCCTGGACTATAAACAACTTGTGTTGATGGATCAGAAACAGGTTGTACATTTCCAGTTTTAGGGTCAACATAAACAAATGTGTTCATGTTTCCACCAGTTGAGCTTGAAGGTATTTGATATATGTTATTGCCAAGATTTATTACATAATCTGTTATCAAATTTCCATTTGCATCTCTCAATCCAAATTGGTTTACAAGAAAACCTTCACCATCATCAACAAGAGCATTTTTTATTGTTGCTTTACCTGTTTGAATGGTGTCATAAGTATTTTTAAAAATATCACTTGAGTCTTGCCATATTGAATCTGCTGTCGTAGGTGCTTTATTGCTTGTGTCAGAAAAAAGGTTTAGTGGAGATGGGTTAGTAGATAAATCTCCTTCTGCCACTTGTTGCAATGCACCAGAAACATTGGATTGATCTAATGCACCACTTTGCAATCCATTCAGCACTTGAGATGGGCTAGTGTAAACTGGTGAACTCAAAGGTGCAGTTGTAGTATTGGTGACCCTGTTGTATTCATCTTGAATTGCTTTTTGATCAACACCTGTTGCATTAGCTACATCAGCTACAGATACGCCAAACTGATCCATTGCGGCGGCAATGTCAGCATTAGTCCCACCTTGATCTTGTAGACCTTTGATGTAATCAGCTATCTGTTGTGATGAATATTGTTCTGCCATTTATGTTCTCGGTTGATAAGCGTTAATTACTTGTTGTACCCACTCATCCCAATTATCAAACTCATAAGGCGAAGGAATAGCCTCGTTGTTAAACAAGTCAATTGCTTTCATTCCTAAAGCCCATGATTGCCAATCTGTTTGGTCATCAGGTATTTCTAACTGATTACTAGCAAATGCCTCACACATCAAGGATGCCCAAGATTGGAAGTCATGATACCTAGGATCGTAAATTAGGGCTTGAACATTTAAAGCATTAGTAGCCATTAATAACCTCTTACATCGCCAATATCTGCACCCACAATTACCTTACCAAGTTGGTAATTGCCACCTGAGACATTGGAGACAAATCTAAGTCTTAGCTCTCTTCGTTGTTCTTTTAAGTCTATCTTGTTCGTGTTTTGATCAAAGGTGTATGGCCCAGACACATAGTCAGTAGACTGAGCAAAAGGTCTACCTGTGATGTACAAGTCCATGGTGCCTGAAAGAATGAAGTCAGGCTCTAGCCTCTCTATCCTTAACCAATTGTTTTGGCCTATAGGTTGAGGTTGCGAAGGGCCTCCTCCCACCCATCCTAAGTCACTGGTCTCAAAGAAAGAATAAATGGCTGTAGCATTGCCACCCTTAACAGCATCTGTTCCAATCTCATGTTGATAAAGAGAAACAAATTGCATGGTGGTGGTAATGGTCATTTGGAAGCCAGAACCTGTTGTACCTATGTACCCTGTACCTGAGCCTGTAGAGGCACTTAATACATCACCCACTGAGTAACCATAACCATGGCTAGTTATGTAGACTGTAGTTACAGCACCACCAGTGACAATCACAATAGCCTGAGCACCTGTTCCAGTGCCTCCAGTAAGGTTTACAGCAACATAAGTACCATTGGTATAGGCTGAACCACCATTGGTGATAGAAAACCCATTAACGCCTCCTGAGAGGTTTACGTTCCAATCAGCATTGATAGGATAGTGGAAGACCTGAGAGAAGTACCCTGCTGACCTTTGTGAACCCACAGCTATGCCTGCATCGTACCAACACTTCTCACGCACATTAAAGATAATGGCATCATTACACTCTGTAGAGTCACCTTTGGGATAAAACCACCATATTTCTCCATAACGAGTAACTTTGGTGGCATAAACTTTTTGCCTTTGAGCATAATTTAAATTATCAAAGAAGTAGTTCTGATTCATGGTGTTTTCAATCTCTTTGACCACACCGTTATAAAGCATAAATCGATCTACACCACACCAATAAAAGACACCATCGTACTCAATTACAGACTGAGAAGAAAGAATTGATGACTGACTTGTAATCAAGTCATATCTCCAATAAAAAGATACTGCAGTACCACCTACAGTCACCGTAGTAGGCGTATAAGAAACACGAATAACGCTATCCAAACTCCAGAACAGTCCTGATGGAGCATTAGATCCACCACGAACTGGCAAACCTTGGACAATCTTACCTGTAGCTACGTTTGTAGCATTAGAAGTAGCAGAAACCCAGTCGTTAGCATTACCTGCACCAGAGTTCTGTATCAACCCATCGTTTCCATAAATAAAGATATATGGATGAAGAGTAACTATTCCACCAGATATAGCTAAGTTATTATCAAAAGTTAATGTAGCAGAAGTATTTAGAGTAAAAGTTAATCCAGTCGTTGTACCTGCTGTGGTTGTGACTCCAGTTCCACCATAAGAACTAGATAGAGTAAATGTTGTTGTTCCATTGGTTACAGTTATGTAATAGGTTCCTGCAGTAATACCTGTTGAGGTACCTGTATTGGTTCCAGTCACATAGACTGACTGACCAACTTTAAGTGTAGTTGCAGTACAAGAGCACTGACCTGCTGTGCCAGTGACTGCCACGATTGCCAAAGAAGCACCTGTGGAGGCTGTAGCAGGTAAAGACAAGGTTATGGTGTTAGCAATAATGCTAACCACTGTGGTTCCTGTTTGAATGCCTGTGCCAGTGACAGTTTGGCCTGATCCAATAATGAATGAATTGGTAAATGGATAATCAATAACAGCAGTTGTACTTCCATTGGTTGTATTCACATTTTGAGTAAATACACCCATCTTTGACATCGAGAAGTTTGTATAGGTCAGAGTCACAGTACCAGAGGCAGTAGCATTCTTGGTCAAAGTAACTGTCAACCCTAATACAGAAGCTACAAAGGTATTTGATGGAATACCTGTTCCTGTAACAGCTAAACCAACAACAACTAGTGAATTTGGTGCAGAAAGAACAACACTAGCACTACCACTAGTAGTGGTACTAAAAAGAGTAAAGTATCCATTGATTGGGCCTACTAAAGGAGATGTATCTACCGTACTGTCAATTTCTGCAAGATTTTGACCTGCATGGGCAAGAAGTAAGTTATTACCTGAGCCAGAAACATCAAAGAAAGTATCAAACTGCCAAAGATTATTATTATTGGGAGTGAAACCATACAAAAGAAAGTCCGATATACCAGTTCCAATGCCCACATTGTTAATGGGTAAGACTTGTAAACCATTGTTGTATCCAGAAAAGATTTGGGTAAAACCGTTTTGTGGATTGACATAAATACCTCTAGATGGCCCTGCTAAAAAAGCAGTAATCTCTTTATAACCTAGTATCTTTCTAGGTCTGCCACGCTGAAACCTCACCCACTGACCATCAGTGTAGAAGTTTCTGTCAAAGACAGTACCATCACGCTGTACGCCTGCTACAGTGTCTAGGGCAAATACTTTTTTCATTGTCATTAGAATGTCCCTGCCTGTATTCCATTGGCTGTCAGCAGAAATTTATTTACCCCCTGAATAGAGATACCAAACTGCCCTGTAGCAGGTCTCCATATACCAGTGTTATTTTCATTTGCAAAGTTAATGGCAGGAGTACCAACAGTACCATCAATAATACTTAATGAAGTAGCTCCAACTTGCACTGTATTGGCATTAAAAAAGTTAGTTCCATCACAAATAACAGTTACTTGAGAGCCTGCAGGAACAGTGTAAGTATTTCCATACCCAGTGGTAATCCTAAGATTAAAACCATTGTTTGAAGCTTGATTACTAATAACATATAAGTTCACCACAGGAGGGAACACAATAGTTACATCTGCAGTCATAGTTCCTACATACTCTTGAATCACACTTTGAGCTTGTGACGTTGTAAGAGTATAGGTTCCTGCAACAACAGGAAAAACCAAAGCAGTAAACACAAAGACATTGCTTGTTCCATAACCCACAGACATATACTGTGTTCCATCGCACACAATAAATGAGGACTCGTTAGGAGCATATGTCTTAGTTGTTAATGTATCAAAAGTGTTTGCACCACTACAAGCAATAGAAAGCGTTCCAGTTCCATTGTTTTTAAACAAACAAAACCAATTGTTTCCTAAGCTAGAAGCTAAAGGAAGAGTTACTGTGCCTGCTCCACCACTCCATACCTTTGTTTGTGCCCTATCACTAGCCAAGAAAGTGTATCCATTGGTAATGGATTGAGCAGGATGCGTCTGATTTAAAGTAGTAGATTGAGATTGGAGGCCATACCCTGCCAACGCTGACGCATCAGGGCTAGAAGTACCTGTCCCTAGGGTAATAGATACCCAAGTGCCTTGAGTGTCTGGATTAGCTGTTAGGTAGACATACTTAGCTTGACCACTAGTAAGTGTAGTAATCGTATTTAAGCCTTGATAATCTTTGATCGTAATGGTAGAAGCACCAAGATTACGAATAAAGGCATCTGTACCCACAGAGGTCTGATTGGCAGGGGGCATATAGAGACTGTACGCACCTGTAGGGGTGACATCCATAATCCGAGCCGCATACGGTACCGAGGCGTTAGAACTCACAGGCCACTGTAATTGCGTGTTAGCAGTCAACGACAGCGACAAATAAGATACGTCTGTAGGTTGAATTACATCACCAGTAAAGGGTGAGGTAAAGCTACCTGCTGATCCAGTAAAGGGTGTGCTAAAAGGCATTATGCATCCACAGCGATTGCCTGACGATCAGCAATACGCAACTTGTCCTCGTTGGTAAGGGTCTGCATGATCAGGTCATATTGAGCTTTCCACATAGGCACTCTATCGTCATTCTTCAGATAAGGCATGGCCTGTAACAAAGAACCATAAAGTATGGCTTGTGGTGCGTAAATGGTAAACCAATTGGTTTGATTGGTTGAACTCAATGGTTGATTCCTCTGATAGTACAGAACCTCAAAAGAATAAGCAGAGTCAGGCGTAGGGGCTACAAACCAATGAGTGTAGTCATAGTCACAGTAGTAAAGAGGTGCTCCAGTGCCTGTTGTAGCATTGGGTGTGTACTCTTTAAGATACTCGTACTTTCTGAGTAAGATAGGTTGTGAGGAACCACTAACTGTGACGTTCATAGATACAGTTTTGTGCCAATCAGTTGGTTTAGCTACTATGGCTGTATTGGCTACAAAAGCACTTTCAGATACGTTTAAATTACCTAAAAACTTGATTTGGGAAGCAATTACTTGCTCTGCCAACATGATGAAAGTAGGTATGTAAGATATTGTTTGAGCGTCAGTACGCTCTAGATAGACTTGGATATTGTCTACTAAAGAGTCATATGTCATAACAACTGGTGCAGTCATAATAACGCTCCCTTAATTGTGATGGCAGTAGGAATAAAGTTTACTACAGCAGGGTCTGATCGTTCTAAGTATTGCAATACCAGAGCAGTCAAACTATCGTAAGTTAAAACATAGGAAGGCGTAGTCATTCATTGCCCTTTATAGCCATTGCATTCGTTGATTTTATCCTCTGTTATAGAGGGAAGCAAGGACAATATATTTTTTTTACGCCTAGTTTTATGCTTGATTTGTCACAAAAATTGACCAAAATATAATTTTTAACCAATCCTAGGAGCTTTCCATGCAATACGAATTAACCGTTGAAGACTTTTCCCTTGACCTCGAAATTGAGATGAAATCATCAGATTTTGACTTACTTTCTGACATCCAGAATGCAATCGCTGAAATCGTTGAAATCTACAAAGATGAATCTTATCTAGAGATTGAAGAAGACGAAGAAGATGAGGAGGAAGAAGACGAGGAAGAAGAAGACGAGGAAGAAGAGGAAGATGTAATTGGCAGTCAAGGCACAACCATTATCATCAATAGATAAAAAAGGGGCTTTATGCCCTTTTTTTGTGTACACAAATTTAGACTTTGATCACTTTGCCCCTGAATTCAACGTGTTTGGCATCTACTACGTTGACTACTTCAGGCCACAACATATGCCCTCGATGGAATGTCAGCACTACAAAACCTGATCTCCAGTTTGTAGGGGAGTTTTCTAGATAATTCTCAAATTGTGGCCCAGTTGGGTCAGCAAGAGTCCCTGTATCAACCCCAAAGCGAGTTCCATTGTAATCATTGAATGGAGTTACCTTTAGGCTATGTAAGTGCCCTGTGACCATAGAAACGCCTGCATTTACAGTGTTATTATGAGTTGCATGAATTCCACCTTTCCACCTGTGTTTTACAATAACGCTGTCAGTTATCCAAGTGCTCCAACAAGGCTCCCATAAAGGGAAGTGATCTTTAAGGGAAAACCCTTTAACAAATTCATATTGAGGAGCATTACTAGCTAATCTGTTTTCAAATCTAGCGTCATGGTTACCTAAAGGCCATATTAACTTAACTTTGTGATTGACCTTCTTGGCCTCGTCTTCTATCTCTCCAAGGGCTATTTCACAGGCTTTAAGCTCTTGAATAATGCTTGGGGTACTATCCCATCCAATTCTTGGAAAACGGCTTATAGAGGCTCCATCAAAGGCATCCCCATTGTTGATAACAGCCTTTAATCCTTCAACATTTTGAATAGCCCAAATTAACCCTTTATATGCAGTTGTCTTGATGCTAGGCCAGAAATGAGCATCTGAAAATACAATAACTGTGCCATTTTCTATACCTAGGTTTACCCTTAGTGGTTTAGGTGCAATCATATCCCTTACCTCCAATGTATCCATGTTTTCTTTGTAATAAGCCTCTAACCTATTTCTTCTACTTTGTATCCCTCTGACAGAAAGACCAAGGTTTTTAGCCATAATTGTGGGATTTTTGTTAAACATCTCAAAGAGAGTTATAAATTCCATGTCGCTGTAAAACTTCATAAATGCTTTCTCCAATAGAGAGTTAGTTTCCCACCCCAAGGTAAGGTAGGTTCAAACAGTTTATAACCACATGAAATCAATGAGTTTGCAGATGGAAAGTTGTCTGTAGTGTCTGTGATTAACCAATTCCATCCCAAGGAGCGTGCTTTACGTTCTCTTGCTTTAATAAGCTTCTTTTGTATACCTTTCCCCCTAAACGATCTAATAACTCCAGAGCGACATAAATAACCACAATCGCCCCAACGAGTACTAGGTACAAGCCCACAGAAAGCAATACAAACATCTCCATCAAAAGCCCCCCACCAATAGCCTTTAGATACATCGTATATCTCGTCTTGGGGAAGGCATTGCTTTTGCATCTTATTTAAAAGATGTTCATGAACAATGTTATCCAAGAGCTTGATTTTCATGAACATATTGTCGTAAAAGTATGTGACACATTTACGAAAAAAAAGGGAGTATTTAACTCCCTTTGTATTAACTATAAACTCTTGTGCCTTGTTTATCAATTATCAATGCTTGTCTTCTAGGTTTCCCATTTGGTTCATTTGGAATGCTTATATGCGTCCATCTATCAAATTCTCTGATGATTTGATCAAATGGTATGTCTGATGCAATTATGGCTTTAACTACATCATTTGGTGTCAAAGTAGGCACACGAAAATCGCAAGCGCAACCCACACGATGCTGAGAACGATCAGAGCTTCCCACCGAGTCATTAACTTGTTTTGACCTAAACGCTGAGTTAACCATAATTGGCTTGTTGCCAAGTAATCCTTTGACTTGCTCAAGAAGCTCTGCCAGACGTTTAAGATTGTTTTTTTCAAGGTCATTAGGTTCATTATTAAACTCCCTGTGGTCAGTTACTGTTAATTCTTCAAGAGAAAAATGGGGTGTAAGTTGTGTCATGGTGTAGGACTTGATTTGTGAAGCAAGTCATCTTTGGCTTGTGAACCACTAGATGAACCAAAATAATAAGATAGTACTAACATCAAAGCACCATCTAAAGTGCCCAGTACCCTTGCAACCAATTCTCTCATGGATGCGTCAATTACATGGTTAAGTAAAAAGAATTGAACTAACACCCATGCAACCACCACCAAGACTGAGAGTATTGGGGGGATGAAGATTAAAAACTCTTTCATTTCTGAATAAGTCCGTTTGTGATGACTACAGGTGCAATCGTGAGTTTATTAACTGCGTTGTTCAAAGCATTTAAATCTGAGGTAATCAAAGAATTGTATGCTGTTGCTTGATTGGTCAAAGCAGTCGATATGTTGGTTGCGTTGCTTGTTGCCATGCTAGACAAAGCTGTGTTGGCGTTGTTAGCCATACTTGTCAGGGCGGTATTGGAGCTATTGCCCATGCTTGTTAGAGCTGTATTGGAGCTGTTGCCCATGTTAAACAGAGCTGTTGTTGCGTTACTCGCCACACTTGTAATTGCTGAATTACCATTTGAGGACATACTTGCTTGGTTGTTAGACCCTGTGTTGGCAATGCTTGCAAACGTAGAGTTTGTGCTCAAAGCAGTAGTCGTGGCGTTGTTAGACTGGGTTGTGGCTACCTTGGCGTTGGCGTAAATACCAAAACCTTGAACAGCAGAAGGAATCAGCAAAGAAGCCCATTTAAGAGCATCATCTCCTGAGCTTCTAGGAGCCTCTAGGCGTTGTTCTTGGGGGGCATTCATACCCATTTGCATCGACATAACCGCCGCAACCGAGGCTGTAGGGTCACCTTTTTTAACAATCTCAGCCAATACAGCGTACCTAGCTTTTTCAGATTCAGCTTTGTAGCGAGCTATTGCCACCTGAGTTTCTGAGTATTTTGTGTAGTCAGTAGAGGCGCACCCTACCAAAGCTAAAACAATTAACGGTGTGGTTAGTTTAATCATCTATCTTCTCCTTGAGAGTTTCTCTTACTTGGTTGTAGGTGGATATGCAAGCGTTGAGTGCGAGGATGGCCTTGTCACCGTCTGCTGTGATGTTGATAAGATCTTGAGAAGTCTTTGGGTCAAGATCGGCTCTTGCATTTGAATCTCCGCTGGCAGTTCTGGTGGAGTCGGCGGTACATACACTATTGGAGGCGAAGGGGACTGACAAGCGCAAAGCCCCAGACTGCACGTCAGCAGTAAGCTTGAAAATCTTAGTCTGTGCTTCATCATTTGCCTTCCTCAATTCATTTGTGGTTGTAGTTACTTTGGCGTTTAGCTCGGTTTCTTTGGCACGAGCTTCTTGATTAGCTCTTGCAACCTTTGCCACAGCCTCGTCATAACATTCTTTATATCCTGCGTGGTGACCATAAAAATATGCTCCTGTGATCGTAAGTATTACACTCAGTAGTACCCACGGGTTGAATAAACTAAACATTACTTTGAATCCAAATGATACTTAGACTTTTGATACTCGTTGTGAACATAGTACATCAACCCA
>Ga0209188_1000311_pt1 | contig 50949 bp, 45 predicted proteins | sample C_130625_EF_Meta_FD_187307 | JGI IMG/M metagenome (GOLD analysis project Ga0209188, IMG submission 187307) | Freshwater microbial communities from Lake Croche, Canada to study carbon cycling - C_130625_EF_MetaG (SPAdes) (version 2) | ecosystem: Environmental > Aquatic > Freshwater > Lake...
TTTAAGAAGAGAATAAAAAGATTTAAGAGAAGATTTAGAAATAAGTTCGAAAGAGTTGAAGAAAGAGAGTTGAGAATGAAAATCGTCAAAAGCATAGAAAAGAGAAAGAGCATTATGGAAGTTATCATCATTGAGGAGGTTATTATCTTTCAAAAGATTAGAGAAGAAGAAAGCGAAAGCGAGATATTTTTGAAATTTAGCAGGAAGTTTAGGTTTGCGAAGTTTAGTTTGAAGAATAGGAGAAGGTTGTAGAATGACATTAGTATTATTAGTAGAGTCCATATTGAAAATATAAAAAGTATATCAAAGATAAGTAAATAATTGAAATAATATTATATTAAAAGAGAGGTTTTATAAACGTTGTAATTAATTAAATTGACTTGTAATTATCTTCAATATTATAGAAAAAAAGTAATTCAATTTTTTGCGGGAAACCTTGTAGGGAAACCAAGGTTTCCCCTAATACCCCTTCCTTTCGCGAAGTTCTCTTACGGAGTTCTCTTACAGAAAAAATAAACGATTAAAAAGGATTTAAATTTATTATGACCGTTAAAATAACCGTTATACTGATATCCTACTCATTTCCCGATATTATATACTTCCAGGTTCTCCCCATCAATAAAAAAACTTTATTTAATAAAATTACAAATATAAAATTACACTATCCTATTATTATCTTTCTAGTCTTCGTTTGTTATTGATGTCTTCATTATTGTCTACTACTATCTTTTGTTTATTTTTTTTTGGTTTTTTATTAGTAAGTGAAGGGGCGTCTTGTGAAACATTAGATATATTGGATTTGAGAACCTTGACTGCTTCTTTATGAGCTTTCTCTTTTAAAGCCTTTTTTTGTTGAATAAGTTGGGTTATAGCATAATCATCAACAATACCAGTTTCATAGTTAGGAGCATTCATTAAAATACCTTGTTCTCTTGTTAAACTATAAATATATGGTTTATCGCCATCTTTTATTAAATAAGCAATCTCTAATGGTTGTCCATCAATGCCTTGATTAAAATTAATTACAGCGCCAAAATCACATTCTTTATAATTCATATAACTTAATAATTGCCAATGGTTCTTAGTTTCTATTTTTGTAGTAGCTTTTAGTTCTAGAATAATTTTACATGGTTCTCCATTCCAGTTATAAATCATAATATCCAAACGCTCGTAACCAACACCAATACCATTGTACATTATTGGTATCGTTTCTTCCACATTATATAATATATTGTGTTTTTGTAATTCTAAACATAATGCCTTTTGATAAACTCCTTCATCACGTCCTTTACCCAATTTCAATGCTACATCAAATGTTAACATTTTTATTGTATTAAAAATTTGTATTTTTTCATTGTCTAATTTAATTACGTATACTGTATAAATTGATTCCATTGTTGTATTGTTTGATTTGTCTTTTATTTTAATATAAAAAGGATTTCAATTTTTTGAAGGGAAACCAAGGTTTCTCATCACGCTTCTTCCTTTCAGTAGTTCTTTTATGATGTTCTCTTGCTGGAGTTCTCTTACTGGAAATAAATGATTAATAAGGATTTCAATTTATTATGACCGTTAAAATAACCGTTATATCGATATCCTACTCATTTCCTGATATCTTACTCATTTCCCGATATATATAATTATAGCAATATTTATATATATTTCAAGTCTCTCTTTCAAGTCTCTCTTTCAAGTCTCTCTTTCAAGTCTTTCTTTCAAGTCTTTCTTTCAAGTCTTTCTTTCAAGTCTTTCTTTCAAGTCTTTCTTTCAAGTCTTTCTTTCAAGTCTTTCTTTCAAGTCTCTCTTTCAAGTCTCTCTTTCAAGTCTCTCTTTCAAGTCTCTCTTTCAAGTCTCTCTTTCAACTCTCTCTTTCAAGTTTCTCTTTCAACTCTCTCTTTCAACTCTCTCTTTCAAGTCTTTCTTTCAAGTCTCCCTTTCATTATTAAGGGTGTATAGAAACAAAATTTTTCCCAGTTTGTTTATCCAAAACAACTTCTTTGAGAACATTTCTCATTATTTTTTCTCGGTACTTATCTTGTTCGTCTTCACCTTTTCCTCCCAAAGCAACAGCAGCCAATTTGAAAAAATATTCATTTTCCTTTGTATTGTTCTCCCTACATACAGGGAATTTTTCTTGCCAGTTATGATGTTGTACCAAATTCATTTGTGCTATTTTGTCAATCGTCCATTTTAATTTCTGCTTTTCATTGTTCTCTTTTTCCCATATATTATTGTCTTTTATATAAACAGTTTCGCGTTTTAGGTCTGTACAATGAATGGGGAGTTTTTCTGTGTTTAATTTTTTCAATTCTTTTATGAAAATACGAGAAATACCTTCTACAAAACCTAATTTACCTGTTCTCTCAAAATCGTCTGTTGTTAGTTGTAATGAATTCACAAAATCAACTATGTTCATAGCATCTTTACAAGTTTCGTTCAAGAAAAATTGTAAATTGAATTGATTATTATTTGTATTATGAGAATTGATGTTTGTTAGAGTCGTTTGTTTCTTAGTCAATTCTATGATTTCTTTATGATGTTGTTCATTTTGTTCCAGCAATTGATTTTCTTTTTCCAACAACTTATTTTGTAGCTCTTTGTTTTGTTCAATGAGAACCTGTTGTAACTCTTTACTTTCTCTAAAAACTTCCATAAACAATTCAGAATTAATAACATTACCAGGAATAAACTTATTTTCTAATGGTTCAGGTTCTCGTTCTTTAATAACAACACAATGTTTTTTATGTTTCCATAAAGAATTATATATTGAATATTCTTTATTACACTGAGAACAAATATGTTTTGTGTTTTTAGGTTCTCCTTTTATTTTATTAATATGTTTTTCTGTTAATAAATGCTTATCATAATTTGTTTTATTTTTACTATAAAAATTACAAGCGCTACAATCATAGGATGCGATTTGTGAAGCATTTTTTGAATTGATATTTATTGAAAAAGTTGCGAGTTGAATATTGGTTGTATGTTTCAGTGTCGCCATATGTTTATTATAATCATATTTATTGCTCGTAACATAGTTACAACTTTCACAATAAAATTTTTTTGCGATTTTTTGAAATAAATCGTTTGACATAATATATATATTAGTCAATAAAAAAATTGTGTCTAAATCGTTTCTATATAAAATAATAAAAAATTATGCTAACAACTTTTGAATGATTTTTTTAGTATTTTGCCCGATGTCCGAGTAAAACACACTTTTTACAAACATTTACCTCCAGGTTTTCAAAATTGGACATTTTTAAAATGTCCATTTTTGAAAAGTTAACTACTAGTTTCCCCGAACTTTTTAAGGTTCAGGTTCTCTTTCTTTAATAACAACACAATGTTTTTTATGTTTCCATAAAGCATTGTAATTCAAATATTCTTTACTACATTGAGAGCAATTGTATTTAGCTTCAATAGGTTCTCCATTAACATTCTTTTTATGTTTTTCTGTTAATAAATGCTTATCATAATTAGATTTTATATGTGTAGTGAATTTACAATAACAGCAATTATAGTTTGAAGAAATTTCTGATTTTTTTTCCTTGCCTAACATTGCCAAACAATCACTTTCTATCATTAATTTATGTTTACGAGTAGTTTTATGTTTTATAAAATCTCCATTGTTATATGTAGAATAGTCACACGTCTCACAAAAAAATAATTTGGGAATTTTCTGATTTTTATTCATTGCCTAAATTATATATTATAGGCAATGAATTTTTATTTTTAAATTGTTTCTCAAATAAAAATAAAAAAATTATGCTAACAACATTTGAATGATTTTTTTGGTATTTTGCCCGATGTCCGCGTAAAATGAACTTTTTACAAACATTTACCTCCACCTTTTCAAAAATGGACATTTTTAAAATGTCCAATTTTCAAAACCTAACTACTAGTTTTGTACGACTTTTTTAAGAGAGGGCTTATTTTTAATTTTATAGAACAAAAATAAAATAACTATTTGAGAACCATTGATTGTTTATCCAAAACCACTTCTTTGATAACATTTCTCATAATTTTTTCTCGGTACTTATCTTGTTCGTCTTCACCTTTTCCTCCCAAAGCAACAGCCGCCAATTTGAAAAAATATTCGTTTTCCTTTGTATTGTTTTCTCTACATCCTGGATATTCTTGTTGCCAGTTATGATGTTGTACCAAATTCAATTGTGCTATTTTGTCAATTGTCCATTTCAATTTTTGTTTTTCATTGTTCTCTTTTTCCCATATATTATTGTCTTTTATATACACTGTTTCGCGTTTTAAGTCTGTACAATGAATGGGTAGTTTTTCTGTTTCCAGTTTCTTTAGTTCTTTTATGAATATTCGCGAAATACCTTCCACAAAACCTAATTTACCTGTTGTCTCAAAATCGTCTCTTGTTAGTTGTAATGAATTCACAAAATCAACTATATTCATAGCATCTTTACACGTTTCGTTCAAGAAAAATTGTAAATTGAATTGATTATTATTTGTATTATGAGAATTGATTGTATTATTTGTTTGTTTACTTGCTAACTCAATTAGTTTATTTTGTAATTCTTTATTTTGTTCAATGAGAACATTTCGTAATTCTTTACTTTCATTTAATACTTCCATAAACATTTCATGTGTAATAAAATTACCAGGAATAATATTATTCTCTATAATATCTGTTTTGTCATCTATAATTTCATTTTTATCAGTTTCATTACTCAATATAATTCCTTTATTATCTGGGTTCTCTAATTCAACAACACATTTTTTACGATGTTTCCATAAACCACTATTTGTTAAAAATGTTTTATAACAACTACTACATTTTATTGTAGCGATTTCTGCGTTTCCACATATTTCCTGTGATTGTTTTTTGATATTATTTAAATGTTTAGCAGTTAAATTATGTTTTTGATAATCGGATTTGTTACTCGTAAAATAGTCACAAATAATACAATTATATTTAACATAGTTTTTTTGCGATTTTTGCGATTTTTCAATTTCCATTTATTATACACTTGGAAATAAAAAAATCTCTAAATCCTTTTTTACAAAAAAAAATAAAAAATTATGCTAACAACTTTTGAATTAAAAAATCGGTATTTAAAGCATTTCCGAGTAAAACACATTTTTTTACAAACATTTATCCCACCTTTTCAAAAATGGACATTTTTAAAATGTCCAATTTTCAAAACCTAACTACTACTTTTCCCAGAGTTTTCAAAGAGATGACTTATTTTTAATTTTGAAAAACTTAACGTTTTCAAACATATATCAGTCCTATCTTAACTTGAAGTTGAAGTTGAAGTTGAAGTTGAAGTTAAAATAACTTTTGGCTCCAAATTTGAAAAAATCCGTTAAAATCTCGTAAGAGAACTTCTGAAAGAGAGGGGGAGTCTGCGAAAAAAATTGAAATCCTTTTTAGCTCCAGATTCAAAAAAATCCGTTAAAACCTCGTAAGAGAACTCTTGAAAAGGCTCCAGATTCAAAAAAATCCGTTAAAACCTCGTAAGAGAACTCTTGAAAAGGCTCCAGATTCAAAAAAATCCGTTAAAACCTCGTAAGAGAACTCTTGAAAAGGCTCCAGATTCAAAAAAATACGTTAAAACCTCGTAAGAGAACTCTTGAAAAGGCTCCAAATTTGAAAAAATCCGTTAAAACCTCGTAAGAGAACTTCTGAAAGAGAGGGGGAGTCTGCGAAAAAAATTGAATTCCTTTTTGGCGCAAAAACTAAAAGAATTAAACAACAACCCAAGATATATTAATCAACAACTTAACAAGCTTCAACAACAAGTTAACAAAATGACAGCAGTTTTTCAATCCAATATCAGCCAAGAAATGGAAGATGTTATTAACAACTATTATGTCAAGCCAGCAGTAACTCACTCAGAAAAATATAAATATGCAAACGCAACAATAACAAAAGTCATTGTCAAACATTCAGAGGAATTCAAATATGTCTTCATGAATGAACAAGAATATTTTATCAAATTAATAGAGTGGTTTAACAGAAAAGAAAATGAACCTTTTAGTGAACTTGAAATGACAACCCTACTAATGTTAAATACTTCTCTAATCATATACTTTCCTTTGGTATTACTTAAGGAGGTTTCAAGTGGAGTTTTTGATGAAAAACAATTCTATGATGATTGCGGCGTTCCAGAAGATGCCAGAAAAAGTAAGAAAACTTCCAAGAAAATTAAGGCATAATGATGTTATTTAAGAGTTTATTTTATAATAATGTAAATTAATTAAATTTTCAAAAAAAAGACTCATAAAGGGTCTTTTTTTTACTTTTTGTTGTTGGTTGTTGGCAACCAAGGTTACCATCACATCTTCTGTCTTTTCTCATATCTTACTCAATTCCCGATATCTTACTCATTTCCCGATATCTTACTCATTTCCTGATATATATATTTCAAGTCTTCTCTTTCAAGTCTTCTCTTTCAAGTCTCTCTTTCAAGTCTTCTCTTTCAAGTCTTCTCTTTCAAGTCTTCTCTTTCAAGTCTCTCTTTCAAGTCTCTCTTTCAAGTCTTCTCTTTCAAGTCTCTCTTTCAAGTCTCTCTTTCAAGTCTTCTCTTTCAAGTCTTCTCTTTCAAGTCTTCTCTTTCAAGTCTATATTAGATGAATTAAAACCCTTCATTATTAAGGGTTTATAGCAACAACGTGTTTCCCAATTTGTTTATCCAGTACAACTTCTTTGAGAACATTTTTCATTATTTTTTCACGATATTTATCTTCTTCATCTTTACCTCGGCCACCCAAAGCAACTGAAGCAAGTTTGAAAAAATGCTCATTTTCTTTTGTATTGTTTTCTTTACATACAGGGAATTTTTCTTGCCAGTTATGATGCTGGTTCAAATTCAATTCTGCTATTTTGTCAATTGTCCATTTCAATTTCTGTTTTTCATTGTTCTCTTTTTCCCATTTGTCATTGTCTTTTATATACACAGTTTCGCGTTTCAAGTCTGTACAATGAATGGGGAGTTTTTCGGTTTCCAATTTCTTTAGTTCTTTTATGAAAATACGAGAAATACCTTCTATGAAACCTAATTTACCTGTTGTCTCAAAATCGTCTGTTGTTAGTTTCAATGAATTAATAAAGTCTACTATATTCATAGCGTCTTTACACGTTTCATTTAAGAAAAATTGTAAATTGAATTGATTATTATTTGTATTATGGGAATTGATGTTTGTTAGGGTCGTTTGTTTCTTAGTCAACTCTATGATTTCTTTATGGTGTTGTTCATTTTGTTCCAGCAATTGATTTTCTTTTTCCAGTAATTTATTATTCTGTTCTAATAATTTATTTTGTAATTCTTTGTTTTGTTCAATGAGAACATTTTGTAATTCTTTACTTTCTCTAAAAACTTCCATAAATAATTCAGGAGTAATAATATTCCCAGGAATAAACTTATTTACTAATGGTTCAGGTTCTCGTTTATTAATAACAATACAATGTTTTTTATGTTTCCATAAACCACTATTATTCAAATATTCCTTATTACACTGAGAACAAATATGTTTTGTGTTTTTAGGTTCTCCTTTTATTTTATTAATATGTTTTTCTGTTAATAAATGCTTATCATAATTTGTTTTATTTTTGCTATAAAAATTACATATACTACAATCATAAGTCGCATTTTTACAAACAAAATTTGAATTTCCATTCATTTCCAATATTGCTTTATCCGCATTTATTTTATGTTTAAATGTCATTATATGGGTATTATAATTATATCTGTTACTCGTAATAAAGTTACAAACAATACATTTATATTTATCCGCATTTTTTGAAAAGAAATTGCTTTCCATTTATTATATACTTGGAAATTAAAAAAATGTTTCTAAATCGTTTTTATACAAAATAAAAAAAATTATGCTAACAACATTTGAATGTTTTTTTTGGTATTTTGCCCGATGTCCGAGTAAAATGGATTTTTCAAAAACATTTACCTCCACCTTTTCAAAAATGGACATTTTAAAAATGTCCAATTTTCAAAACCTAACTACTACTTTTCCCAGACTTTTTAAGGGGTCTACTTGCTTACCATAAATTAATATTTTATAATAACACATAAAAAAAGACACTAATTATGATTTCATTTTATATAATAGTAATTTTATTTTGTCCTAATACATGAACAAGCGCATCATACAATAACATTTTTTCTTTTTCTCTAAAACTAATAAACCCTTTTGAAGTTAGACAACCCTTGCTCCAACGGACTTGTTTTATTTTATCATTTTCATTACCTTGTTGGCCAATCAAATAAGATATATTAATTTTGAAACCACCTCCGCAGCGGTCTAGTAATTCCAATGGTTCTTCATTTACTTCTTTATACATATTATAATAATCAAGAACTAATTGTAATTTGTATTTTTCAATATAAGGTAATAGAACTTTGATAGTCATTTTTTGTATCATTATTTTTAATAGATTTTATCACAAATATTTTTCAATTTTGTTTAATACTAGGTTCTCAATATTATAATAAAAACTTTATATAGCATTTTCAACATTCTTTGTAAATAGTAAAATTAAAACAATTACTAACATATTAAACCTTTTTTTAATGCTTGAAAACATTTCAATATTATTTAATTTTTCTATTTGTTCTTTATCTTGATAATATGTAAAATACACAATAGCTCCATACAATACAATTGTGTATATTGCCACATAAAACATATTTTCTATATGATGACTATATTGTATATTTGTCAATTCTCCTACTACATTTGTATCGGATATAATTTCGGTATTTATTTTTTCTGTCAATGTTGTTAAGAAAGCACGTGTTGCTATGATATTTTTTAATCCTGTTTGTCTAATATTAAATCCATATGTTATCGTTATTAATTGTAATAAGCAAAATAATTTTGACATTCTATTATTGATTGTTTTGTTTGATTCTATTTTTTGAGAACCTTTTGTATTCAATTTTTTAGGAGGTTTTCTTGTAACTCAAAAACAAATATCTTACTTATTTCCTGATATCTTACTCATTTCCTGATATCTATAAAAATAGTCGTTAAAAAGGCTTTCAAAAATGGTATTGCTTTTAGGGTTTAGTTAAGGTCGGGTTCAATAGTTCTGTGTGTTAGCGGGTTCGCCAGTTCATCAGGTTATTTAGTTTATTCAGTTCATTATATACATTTTCTCATTCAAACACCTACATTATAATAAAAAATTGAAATAATATTATTATAATAGAGAACTATATTCAAACAACTATATTCAAACAACTATATTCAAACAACTATATTCAAACAACTATTAAAAATGTACCAACCAAAACCTTTATACAAATTATTAGATTGGATAGATACAAGTAAATTTGAGTGGACCCGATTAGCCGAAATTCCAAATCCAAATATTATTTCTTTACTGGAAAAAAATCCTGATAAAATCGATTGGTTTTATTTATCAAAAAATCCGTGTGCTATTGATTTATTGGAAAAAAACCCAGATAAAATAAATTGGAAGCGTTTGGTAGAAAATCCAAATCCAAATGCTATTCCTTTATTAGAAAAAAATATAGATAAATTGGATCAATATTGTTGGAAAAGTTTATCAAAAAATCCAAATGCTATTCCTTTATTAGAAAAAAATCAAGACAAAATTGATTGGGAAATATTATCAGAAAATCCAAATGCTATTCCTTTATTAGAACAAAATATAGATAAAGCTTGTTGGTTTGGTTTGTCAAAAAATTCAAATCCAAATGCTATACCATTATTAGAAAAAAATCAAAATATAATTTCTTGGTTTTGGTTATCGAAAAATCCAAATCCAAATGCTATGAATTTATTAGAAAAAAATAAACATAAATTAGATAGAAGTTGTTGGTATTTTATATCTCACAATCCATCTATATTTGAATTGGATTATAAAACAATGAAAAAACAAATGGTTGATATTTATGTGGAAGAATTGATCATGGTTGCCTTACATCCAAAACGTATTTCGGCGTGGTTAGACGCTGGATTTGAAGATTTTTAAGTTTATCCGAAGAATACATTATTTTTCATACAAAGGTTCTCTTTAACCACTAATAAAATGTATAAAATATATAGATAATGAAATTATTATTTTTAGAAGATACAATGTGGGATTATGATTTTATTATCAATGATATTTTATATAGTGTAAATACCGAGGTGGAATTATATAATAAATCAACATTCAAATTATTATTGAAACGAAACGATATAATAGAGAAAAATATACTTGTAATAAATAGAGTTTTCAATATAAATGATATAATAGAAATAGTAAAAATTATAAAACCAATAATAATAATCTATACATCGGATGAAGTAGGTAATATACATAAAGTACCCCAATTAGAGAATTATACAAGGTTATTATTAAGGCAATACAATCACAAACAATACAAATATTCCGAAAAAAATTATCAATTACCATTAGGATATTCAAAATATTATTTACAAAATGAAACATCTTTATCAATAACGCCAAAAAGAATGATAGAGAGAAAAATAAATTGTTCCTTTATTGGGTGTATAAAATCAGATAGAAAATTACACCGACCGGAAAGAAAAATGAGACAAAAATGTAATAAAAACATCTTGCTTAATTTTATATAATGAGGATTAAATTAAGTGAAAAATACCAAAAAGAAAGAGAAGAAATATGTAATAAAATTATTTCCATATTAGATTTAAAAGAAGATAATACTATTTTACTTTGTCATTTAGATGAAGATGTAGAAAAACAAAACAAAATATTGGATTTAAAAGAGGAAATACAAAAATATTTTGCTTGTTCTACTATTTCTTCTTTCAAACCAAATTTTGAATGTAAGCGTCCTTATTTAAATATTATTAGAAGTATTCTACGACAACAAGATTATATATTTGATTGTGGAACAACTTTTACAAAAGTAGAAAATGGTATTTATAAAACTTCAACAAAATATAAAATATTTAGGAATAATTAAATAATTTAATTTATAAAGTAAATTATTTAAAAATAAAATCTTTGGTAAATATATAGAATGGTGAAAAAGAAAAAGAAAGAAACATTCAAAACTTTTAGAAATTTAGAGAAATCTAAATTCAAAACTATCAAAACAACACTCAAAACTGTTTTATTGAAACATAGTGAAGTTCAACCGCTTATTACTAATTTGGTTTTTGAAATCAACGATTTGGTTATTCATACTTATCAATTTATTAGATTATATATTTTGTATTGTTTTCATAACCATTTAGCATTTCCTGTTTTTGATGATAAATTTACATTTGTAAAATATTGTATCAAAACATTAGGAACGAAATCTAATAGTGGAAGAAAATCCAAAGATACACAACTTTTGCATACATTACAACAATTTTACATAAAAGAATACCAACCTTTACTTAATCACACCAAAATAAATTTAGTCAATAAATCTCATTTGATAAATATTATAGCAGAACAAATACAAGTTTGTATTTCTACCAATATACAAGAACATTTTATTCAACATTTACTTCGTTTTATCAATAAAACTACAAATGATATTACAGAAGACAAAAAAGAATTGTTTGAATTTAAGCATAAATTGCTTATGTTAGAAGAAACAAATGAAAAATTTAATATATGGAAACTTACTCACTTACATAATATTTTACCAACGAATATCAACAAATCTATATATTATGATGTGAAAATAAGGCAGTTTGATTATTTGAAAGGAATGTTGTATATGAATTCTCTATTAGAAACGCAAGAAAATAAGTTATTTCAACCTTTACCACTACGAAATAATATTATCCCAAAAAATATTAAATTTGATAGTTCCTGTATTGCTGAATTATTTTGCCCTGAAAGTGAAAAGAAAGGCGAAGTTTTGAAAAAAATTACTAATTATCAAAATGTATTATGGAGTAGTTTGTTGAATATGAAACATAGATTATTCAAAAATAAATATTATACTTTTCATAATGAAATAACCACAGATGGAATTAGTTGTTCTTTATTATTTATTCGTAAAGATTGTAAAGGAGAAGAAAATAAAAATAAACAAATCAATAGCGTAGATTATGATTATATTAGCATTGAGGAATTAGATAAGCAACAATTAGACAATTTGAAATCAAGAAATATAGTAGGTTTAGACCCTGGTAAGCGTTCTTTGGTATATATGATGGACGGACAAGGCAACAAATTACAATATACAGCATCGCAAAGAAAAAAGGAAAGTATGGCGAAACGAAACCAAATTATTCTACAACGAGAGAAGAAAAATAACAAGATAAATGACTATGAAAATGTATTGTCTTTACAAAATAGCAAATCTGTCAATTACAATAATTTCAAATCTTATTTAGGTGAGAAAGATAAATTGAATAAACAAACAATAGAATTTTATAAAAAGGAAGTATGGAGAAAAATGAAATTTAGACAATACTCGTATGGTAATAAATCAATTGATACATTTTTGAATAACATAGAAAAGACATTTGGAGAAAACCTTTTAATTTGTTATGGAAATTGGAGTAGGTCTTCTCAAATGAAACATTTTATGCCTACAATGAATAAAGGATTAAGAAAACTAATCCATAAAAGATATGATACAATTACAATAAACGAATGTAATACAAGTAAGAAATGTTGTGATTGTTTTCAAGATTTGAAACATTATAGAAACAAGGAAAACAAAGAGGAATTTCGTCTTTTAGTATGTTCTAACTGCGTGAGTTGCGAAAACAAAAAAATCGTATTTAGAACACGAGATGCTAATTCAGCAATAAACATAATGAATTTGGGAAAATGTTGGATATACAAACAACAAAGACCAAATGAATTCTGTATTTCGTCTTTCACCATTTCAAATAAAAAAGAAGAAATGGAAAAAGTAAGACCATCAGTTGATTTTACGGAAGGTAATGCTTCCCAGCCACCGAATTTTAGAATGAGTTTGTCTCATTTTTCTTTCCGGTCGGTGTAATGAAAGAAGTATTCATAAAGAACATGAAGAATACAAATATAGTATTTGTAGAAAATTATTGGAATTTAGATAAATTAACGTATAAACCAGAGCATTGTTTTGAAATATATAATAATTCTATATTTGTTATATGCGGTAGAGGTAATATTTCTCTTGATTGTTATAGAATATACGAAGCAATAGTGGCAGGAGCTATACCAGTAGTGGTAGGTAAATTGGATGAAATAGAAATAACATTTAATTATAACAATAATATTCCACCTTTTATATGGGATGAAACATGGGAAAAAGTAGTATTAAAATGTAATGATTTATTGAATAATGATGAAAAATTACAAACAATCCAAGATGAATTATTATTATGGTGGAAGAATCAAATAAAATTTATAAATGAAATAGTAACCAAGGTTCTCAAATAATTTATTATATACAAAATAAAAAATTATTTACTTTATTTCAATTTGTATTTTCTAATAGTTCTACCAATAGATTTCACATTTTTATCAAGTGATGGTGGTGATAAAGAATTACTAGCTTTAGAAGTTAATTTATTTACATCACCAATAAGAGTTTTTTTTGAACGCGATTTTTGCGTTTTTCTAAACCCAAATATTTTACCAATATTCTTAAATAGTTCCATTATATATTACATGAATATATTTTTACAAACGACCATCATTTGGAAAATGTTTACTTTGTGTATGTTTCAATGGCATTAACGCAGCATCATTATCTGGAGTTTTATATTCAATTTCAGGGGGTTCATAATCAGAAATATTATCAATAAACACATCATTTTTAACAACAGGTTCTTGAATTTTAGAATTCATATTATTTATTTCATCAGGATCTAATACATTTTCAACACCATAACTCCAATCACTAACATTATCACCACTTACACCAACATTACTTGAAAAGGAAGGGGAATGATGGGAAACCATTGGTTTCCCGCAAGGTTTCTCGCCATAGATTTCCAAGAGCTTTGCTACAATTGGACTTCGTTGAATATCCTTACCCTCCATTTCAACAATACGAATACCTAATTCATCATTATTATATATATCAAAATCATTATAGGATTTAATCTTACGCAAAATATCCGCTAAACCATTATCAATACCGCGGTCACTTTGTTTCAAATCCCCAGTAATAACCATTTTAGAACCATCACCAATTCGTGTAGTCAACATCAACATTTGATTAGGCGAAGAATTCTGCATTTCATCAGCAATAACAAACGCTTTTTTAAAAGTACGACCACGCATATAAGCTAAAGGTGAAATTTCCAAAGCACCAGAATGTAACATACCATCAATATCTTTTTGCTGATAAAATTCTAATAAAATATCAAAAATAGGGCGGGTCCAAGGATCCATTTTATTGATAAGACTTCCGGGCAAAAATCCAATATCTTCTTCAACAGGAACAACAGGGCGTGTAAGAATAATTTTATCAACGGCACCGGATTTCAACGCAAGAACCGCTTGATTACAAGCAAAAAGTGTTTTACCAGAACCAGCGGGACCGACACCAATAACGATGGGTATATTTTCATCACAAAGATATTTCACATATAAACGTTGATTTTCACTACGTGGTTTATAATAAGGGCTCATATATCGTGTATTAGAAGTGAAATCATTATTTTTTTTAGTTCTCATGTTTAATCTAATTTTAACGTTTTTCAAAGAATTTTTGTTTTTGAAAACAACATTTGTAGTAACAAAAGAACGAATAGTATTAACTCCAAAATTAAATCCTCTAATCATATTGATGCTTAACAAAAGAGGAGCAAAATATAATAATGAAAACTTCATTATTATATAGAATATATAATATTTATGTGTTTTATCACATAATTATAGTTTCAAGAATAAATAATTTACCGACCACAACCCCGAGCTAAATAAAAGAAAGGACGTAATATGAAACCTTGGTTTCCCTACTTATATGGATTAATGCCTTTGCTCTTCAAAATATCAACTAAGAAATTAATTTTAACAGGGTCAAATCCAACACCATAAGCAGGCATACCATAAATAATAATATAATAATTGAAAACAGGAGCTAATTTGAAAGATTTGGTAATATTCAATTGACCAGAAGCGTGCGCCATTTCAACAACCTTTTCATTTTTACCAGTCAAAATATCATCAATCGTTTTTTTGAGACCGACTTTATCCAAGTTTAATGAAATATTATAGCCATAAAGTGCATAAGAATTGATAGAGCCAACTAACGCATCTTCTACAACTTGGACCAAAGTAAGTAATTTGTTATTTTTGAGTTTACGTTTTACTTGTTCAATCATAACATACAATTCAACATAAAGGTTATAATCTTTAGGTATTTGTTCATATTGTTTATTTGCCATTTTAGAAGAATAAAGAGCCCCAATATTTCTGAATGATATCAAATTACTTTCTGTAATTAGCGCTAAATCAGTGGCTCCACTATTGAACCCACCAGCGGCAGCGTTAGAGGATGGAGAACCAGTATAAATTGGGTCGTAAACTGGTCGTAAATAATTAACGACAGAACCATTAGAAAATAAAGACTTACTAATCATTCAAAATAAATAAAAAAACTTTATATTAAAGAGATAAATTTTCAAGAACACAATTACTTGTTTCTAATGCTCCTTCTATCCATTGTTGATTATGATGAGAATAGTTTTCTCCACATATAAATAAATCCATTTCAGGGAACGGGTGTATCATTTGTTCAGAAACATTTTCACTATTTGCACCAATACTCCAATACCCGACACCACAAGGCCAATAAAAAATATGTGTTTTAATAGGTTCATCAATATCCAACCCCGTGCTTTGTTGTAATAACCTAATAAGTTCTCTATTCAAACCTTGTTCACCTTCTTTATCAAATAGTTCTTTCCAAAAACGAGCATATTTATTATCTGTATAAGAAGACATAATAATCCCTTGTTCTTCATTCATAGGAATAATCATTCTCAAATTATTATTGGTAGTGAGTTTAGTAAGTCCTTTAAACCAAGGTTCTCTAATTCCACTGTTCATTCCTTCTTTTTTAAACTCTTTATTTTCTTTCAAAGGAAATTTTGAATAAATACGGCATAAAGGAGAACATTGTACTTTATCAATCAAACTACGCAAAGGATTGAAAATAGTAAGTTTTTCAAGAGCATTTTTTGGCAAAGCACAAATACATTTTTTTGCTGTATAAGAAACCCCACCGCTGCTGTTACGACAATTTATTACAAATTCATTATCTTTTTTAGAGAACACAATAGAAGAAACAGAGCGACCTTTGATAATACGCGAATTTTTGAATTTCATTATTTTTCGTTCCAAGTTCTCAATAATTTGTGAAAGACCGCCTTTTAAACTATAAAAAGGATGAATAGGTGATAAATGTTTTTCCATCAAATAAATAGCATCATAAGCATTCATAATAATCAATTCACTATAATAACCAAAAGACGATTTTATAAAGTCAATTTCAATGCTACTAAGAAGGGTTTTAGCATAGGAAATAAAAGACATATTTTGTAATCTTTTAATAGGTTCTCCTTTACTTGCTAAAATAACTCGTAAAATAAGTTCAGCATTGGGTATATTTTCTGTTCCTAATGCTAGATCAAGAATATTTTTAAAGATAGGCTCAAATAAATTCAATGAAAAAGGTAAAAAAAATGGAGCATATTGAGAAGTAGGTAGAGAAAGTTTATCATCATTATCTAAATCCAAATCAAAAACATAATTAAGTTCTCGTGTAGGAGCATCTAATATAGAATTAAAAAAGTTACCACAACAATCAATAGGTGCATACGACGCTGTACTCGCAATAGTTTGAATTTTAGAATATAAACCAAGTTCTCTAATTAATTCAAGTAAAAGAATATTATTTTCGTGAAAACGCCCAGCACCAGCTTCAACAGACATATAATTATCAGTAAAAGTATGAACTCTTCCACCTAAATTGTTCTCTTTTTCAATCAAAATAATTTTACTATGAGGTCGTTTTTTCAAAATATTATACATAGTATAAAGACCAGAAATACCACCACCGATAATAATAAAATCATTTGTCATTTTTTAAAAATAAGAAACAAAAAATAATAGATATATAATAATAATATTTTTTATTGTTTTTATTGTTTTTATTGTTTTTATTGTTTTTTATTTATATCTGTGAAGATTTGAAACCACAATCCTATGTGGTTTCATGGTTCAAACTATAACTGGTAACTTAATTGAAATTTCATCCATTGTGTTGACTGAAATCTTCAACGGTGTACATTCAATGATTTTGTATGATATTTTCTGTTTTTTCTATTTGTTTTTCTTATTTTTCTATTTGATTTACTTCCACCAAAAGTATTAACCTTACCAACAAAACTGGTTTCACTATTATAAAAATTTTGTAATTTTTTGAGACTGATATCACCGATTTCATTTTTTTTTCTCAAATCATCGAGGATTTTGAAAAACTTATCTTTTGTTTCAACATTACCAATAAATTTATCAGCTTTACTTGTTGGTAAAAAACTGAAATAACTTGCGCTGTTATTAACTATTTTTTGTTCAACCAATTTTTGGTAAAATTGTTCTCTAGTATTATAGAGCTTATCTGTTTTTTCTATATTAAGAAATAAAGATTGTTTGAATAATTCTGTTCCACCAGTCTTATCAACTGCGTTGAAAGCAAACATATCAAATAAAAGATCCATTATAATATAATACTATAAAAATATTATACAAGTAAAATTCTAAATTACAAAATTAAGAATTATAAGAAAACATACAAATCATTTTTCTGTCGCCGGAAAATCGATTATCTGAAACGCCACCAATGAGAACTCTGGACTTATTCATCATTTTGGTAATTTCAGTATCAATAATATAACCGTGTGTTCTCAAATAACCAAAAATAGAAGGAATATCATCAGCACCCATAAAAAAATCCGAATTTTTCAAACAACCATTACCTCCACCACAAACACTCTTAGGATATCGTAATAAAACAAAAATACAATTATTAGGATTATTACCATTATTCAAATATTGAAACTGTGATAATTTCGGCGAAGAAATCAAGGAAACCATATTAGCAATTGGTCCATCAGGCATATCACTTAATGTAATAATATTCTGGTAATTTTTAGTAAAAGAATTCAAATAAGGTTCTAAATACATAACAATAGAAGAATTATTTTTGAACGGACTTTCCATTATATAATATGAGAACCAAAAAAAATGAAAGAAAAAATAAAAAACAATACAATCAATAAAAATGGATATAAAGAAATCCTAATATAATATCTTGGTAACTGAATGTTTGTATCTATTACAATCTTCATTGTATAGAACCAGCAGACCAGGATTTACCCAATAATATTTGTAATGCTTCGTTAGCTCAGTAGGTAGAGCGTGAGGCTGTTAACCTCAAGGTCACAGGTTCGATCCCTGTATGAAGCGTATTATAATGATTTGTTCATAATAAATCATTATAACAACAAAACCCAAAGAAAAACTCAAGAAAATCAGAAAAATATAACAATATTATATAAAAATGGAATTACAACGATTAGACCTGATATTTTCATATTGGATACTTGCGTGGTATTTATTATATATAACCAAGATAACAACATATAGCCCAAAATTCATAATCATTTTAGGTATAATAGAAAATACAATATTATTATTTTTTATGATACAAAATGGTTCCACTATAGAAACAATAATAAAATTCATAGTACTCAATACAATAATAAAAATAGTACCTTATTATACAATAAGAAACGATAAAATAAGAGAGAAAGATATATTAGCCTCTATAATAATATTTATAATATACATAATTTGGTTATATATGAATGAAGAAACAATATTGAAAAAATATAATAATATATATAAGTCATTGATACAAAACAAAAATGACACACCAGGAATGATAATGTTGAACTTTTTATTGAAACAAATAAAAAATATACAAAACAAACAATTTTAAAAACACCGGTCAATAATTCTAGGATTTTCTTTATCCGCGTCAAAGCATTCTGTTAAATAATTATAAATATGGAGATAACAAGAATTATCAGGATAATTACGACAAGTATATAAATCAAAAGCGATATAATTACGTTCAGGAAAGGTATGGATAGAAATATGCGATTCAGATAATAAATAAAGAATACTAATCCCTTGAGGTTCAAAAATATGTTCTATTTTTTTTAATATAGTGAAATTATTATTAATACAGATAGTATCTAATATATTTTTGATATGTTCCAAATCATGAATAAGATTATGATTTTTAATATTTTTGATATCACAAATCATATGTTTTCCAGAAGAATTATATTGTTGATTTGAGAACATTATGGATATAATAATAATAATATACTATTTATGTATTTTTTGTAACAACTATATAGATTACTCTAAAATAATTTCATAAACATTTTATTTATTTTCTTAGATTCAGGAAGAGGAGAAGGAATATTTATCTTAGAAAACGCTTGATTGATACCATGAACCCAATAGTCTTTATTTCTAGATTGTTCGTTATTAGAAACAATACATAATATAATATTATCATCATTATTGTTTATAAAAACTTCTATTGTAGTAACAACAAAAATAATGGTCTTATTATATTTTTGTTCCATATATTTTTTCATAAAAACAGCATATCTATAAGGTCCATAATACAAAGCAATAATTGGTATAGAAGAATTCATAATATCTTTAAATCGTTGAATGCGCCTTTCATATTTTTCAAGAACTTCTATATGGTAATTTTGCCAATTATTGATAATTGTACCATCATCATTAACAGGATAATCATGGGGATATTGTATTCCATATTCATCTATAAACCAATGATTATTCAATGTAAACTGTAAATTTTTATGAAATTTTTTGAAATCATCTTCAATACAATGAATAATTTGAATATTATTTGTAAGAATCCAATCAAATGGTAAAGAATAATTACGTAAACCTAAATCTTTTAGAATAATAGCTGGAGAACAATTAAAACCAAGTGTAATAAAATTATAATTCATTGTAACAATATATATTATATTCTGATTATAAATTGTAATTACAAAAAATTGAATAACTTTTACAACAAGGTTCAAAGAAGTAAAACAAAAATCAATAATAAAATGTCACCAATTAATACAAATAATATTCAAACATTACGTTTCAATTATACAGACGAAATAAGTGATTTATTAAATAATTTCGCTAAGGAACATCAAAATGACGATAGAAAGAAATTCAAATCAGAATGGAATGAATGGATAAAAAAAGAATATATCAATGAAAAAATAAATACAGAAATAAAGCGTTTGGAAAATCTAGGATTAGAAGACGATATATTAGATAGAATGTTCAAAAGTGTAAAATATTATTATTGTAAGAAATTACAAAATAGAATAAAACCATCTTGTAAAGCAAAACCGCAAATAAAAATGTATACTACATTATCACAAACAATATTGAAAATAATGGATGAACATATTTATATTTATATAAAGAAAGAAACTGAAAACAAAACAAAAAACGAAGAAAATCAAAAAAATACAATTTCACCAGCAAAAGCGTATGAATATTTTTGTAATGAAAATAGGGATGCTTTATTAGAAGAAATAAAAGAATACAGGAGAAAAGTATTATTAGAACAAAAAGTACAAAAATTTATAAACAAAGATATAGAAATAATAGATGATAGATTAAATCCAGATATATTATCAGAAAAAATTAAAAAAACATATAAAAATAGATTATATTTGATGATAAAAGGGAAATAATTATATTATAACACGATACTATAAAAAATTGAATTACTTTTTTATTGATTTATTAATTCAATTTAACAAGCAAATAACTATTTATAATATAATTAACAAGTAACCAAATAGCAAGTAACTTAGAAACTAATAACTTGATTAAAAATATGTCGTTTTCAACATACAGTGATGAATATGTACAATTTATCAAGAATTTCATAGTAAATGATTGTTATACTAAATACAATATATTAATAAATGAAACAAAAACTGTGGGAAAAACACATAAACAATTATTGATGGAACAAAAAAACAATGAAGATGTTTGGAAAAAGATAATGAATGAACACCATATACCAATGAAATATTTGGCATTTTTATTTAAAAAAACAAAATATGATATACCTTTTACTAATATAAATGTATTCAAACAATTAACATTCAAAGAACATATTGATAGTTTATATACAACAGAAAGATGGGGTGATAACCACCGCCAATATTACTCACAATTTTGGCAGTCATATAATTATGATTACAATTTCAAAAAGCAAATGATTGAAAAATATCACGATGCGATGTATATGAATGTTATCAAAAATTATATCATTTATATTATTCAACTTTATTTATCAAAAACAATAGATAATTCATTATTATTCAGTGATAAAGAAAAAGCAGAATTAGATATATTTTTGGACTTGGCTGTATACTTTGAATATTCAAGATTTATAGATCTAGCTTCAGATGATGAAGACGATGATGATGACTATTATGAAGAAGATTATCAAAATTATGACGACGAAGAATATTTTAATTATTTAAGAAGAAGACCACAATACAAAAGAAAGACTATGGAAGAAAAATATAATGAAAATTTAGAAAAAGAAATCATTATGTTAATCAATGATAGTTTAAGTAATTAGAAAAAAATTATAAAAACCCTGTAAAATATAAACAAAGTGTATTTTTTTATGGAAAGATTATAAAAGATTTTGCTAATATTCATCATACAAATTAGTAACAATATCAATAGTTTCTTTTATAGTAATTCGCGAATCAGGAGTAGAAAATATTATATTTTTTGATAATTTCAAAAGTGGTTTCGCAATATCCGATTTTAATTTAATAATAAAATATAAAAATATTATTGCTAATGAATAATTATCCCAAGAATAATTATATTTTATCAATTCATTAATCAAATCATTATAAGATAATTCAGAATATTGCTTTAAAAAATCTTTCAGATTATTTTCATATTGTTTGAAAACATCATTTTCTTTAAAATATTTAAAAAAAGTATTTTCTTTCAAAAAATCATCAATAACATTATTTAAATAAGATAAAGAAATTTGTTTATCAAGGTCTTTTTCATCAAGATTACGCAGAATAAAACAAATAATATGTATTTCAAAACACCAAGGTTTATAGTCAGGTCCGTATACATAAAATGCTTCGGTTAAATATTTATATTTATGTAAATTGGTTGTCTCAAAAGACAATCCGAAGTCAATAATAATAGGATATTGTTGTTGGTCGTCAAATACAATATTATTTTCTTTCAGATCATAATGGATTATATTATTTTGTTGTAATAATTCAATTCCTTCTAATAAATGTAAATAACAATCAAAAATAACATGATTTATTTTATGAGGTGTTTCTTCTAAAATAGACAATAAATAATCAAATAATGTTTTATCACCAACATATTTCATTTTATTAGAAATAATTTTAGTAGTTTTATTATCAATAAAGTCACATTTTTTAATTTCATCATTTTTAATATTAGCGATAGATATATTACAAGTTTTCAAAATGGGTGCGAAATATTTACTATAACCTTTTATCTTTTTAATTTTATATCCAATTTTAGTTTCTTTATCCGAATTTTCTTTTTCACTTTGTATTTTAGTTATAAAAGAAGGTTTCAATAAATCACCTTTACAATTGATAGCGGGACGAAAAATACATCCATAAGTCCCTTGATTTATAAATTTTACTTTATCATGATATGTTTTTTTTTCACCTCCAAACAAATTTGTATCAAAACCTAAATCCAATTTTTCTATTTCACTCATTAAAACACTCTGTTAAAATAGTATTATATTTTTTATTATAATTATTTATAAATAAATATTAAATATAATTTGTTATTGTTCAATAACATGCCAAATTGGTGCTATAATTTTGCTACTTTTACTTGTCCATCAAAAGATATTTATAATAAAATATTATTATCACTCAAAGAAAATAATTGGTTTGAAACATTTGCTCCATTAGGATTAGATGAAGAAATTTATGAAAATGGTTGGGAATATCGCAGAGCAACTAAAACTTGGGGAACTAAATGGACGCCTTGTGATATAGAAATTATGAATAACGATGAAGAAAAAAACACTATAGAAGTATCATTTAATACTGCATGGTCGCCACCAACTGGAGTGTATAAAATTATGAACAAAGAATTCAATATTGTTACAAAAGCAATGTATGATGAACTCGGCAGTGAATTTTTTGGTAGATGTTTTTATGAAAATGGAGAAGAAGTAGATGATTGTTATGATTTGCCATCAAATTTAGAAGAATTGAATGAATTGCGTAAAATAATTGGTGTTGAATTAGATGATTATATGGCATCAACATGGGAACAATTAGAAGAAGATTGGAAAAATGAAGAAGAAGATAATGATGATGATGATGATAATGAATGTGGCGCTGTGAATTAGTATAAATAATTTTATATTCAAAAATCCTTTTTATTTTTTTCATAAAATTTACCTTCTTCTCCACATAAATGTTCATATTTTCTTGATGTAGAACAATAATGGTATTCTATATTATAATTATTATTTCCATTTACCAAAAAATAATCATTGTCTTTCTCTCTAGGAAACAATATGCATTTACCAAATTCACTACTAGTAAAAAATTTTTTTGTATAAAATTTACAATCAATGCATAATTTTGGTTTAATTTGGTTAGCAGAGAAAGATGATAAAATAATAGAGTATATAATAAAACAAATATATTTCATTTTTATTTATTACAGATAATTATTTAATTTGTTTTTTACTATATATTTGAATAAACATACAATCAAATATATTTATCTAATTCTTCAAATAGTATTCCTTGTTCTATATATTGTTCTATTCTAGATGGATGTAAAGCAGTAGATAAAAGTTCTTCTTTATAAATATTACATCTTTTTTGTATGGCATCATAATCTAATTCAAAGATAGGAGAATTTACTGAAAAGTTCTCATAATCTATAAACGAATAAGCTACAATTTTTTCAGGGTATTTTTCAAAAATTTGAATACCATTTAGATTTGTTGATAAACTATGCCAATTTATTTTATCAATATTTTTTTTTAATAAAGGAATTGCGTTTGGATTTCCAGATAAATAACACCAACCTAAATCCTCTAATTTATCAATATACTGTTCCAATAAATGAATGGCATTATGATTTTTTGCTAATATTTGCCATGAATAATTACTTAATTTATCTAAATTTTTTTCAATAATTTGAATTGCTGCTGGATTTTCACATAAATCATTCCAGAAATAATTTGAACTACTACTATTCGGAATTTTTTCTGGGTATTTTGTCATAAATTTTTCTAATAAATCAATAATCAATGGTTCTCGTTGATATGCCAGAATTGTTAAACAATTACTGCACAACAATTCATCTATAATTTTATCCATATTATTTTCCACAATATGAATAAAATTTGGATGTCTTAATAAATCGGTTCTACCGCGCCAATCTAATGAACCAAAACATAAATCAATATTTTTTTCTACAACATGAATAGCATTTGGGTTATTAACAAAATCGTTCCATGATATTTTATCAATATGTCTTTCTAACATAGTAACAGCAAACGGATTTTTTGATAGATTTTTCAAAGCTTCTTTGTTCAAAATATGTATATGTTTTTCAATAAAAGGTATAGCTTGTTTATTAAATGTTAATTTATTCCAATACAATTGATTAGGATTTATACAATTTTTTAATTTATACAAATCATATACACTTTCAGGAATATTCATTATATTATTAGAATGAATATAAAATATAAATAATAATATATTATTTCATATTATTATAATCAATTGTTTAAGCCTTTATAGTAACAAAATTATCGAACCAATTTCAATAAATAATTTTCCAAATCATCATATCTACTATTAGATAAAATTTTACAAATAATTTCATAAGACTTACTATTACCACTGTTAATATCAAAACAAGGTTCTAAAAAATACAAATGATGAATAAGAGAACTAGATAATCCAGATAATGGAAAGACATTATGAACATCAATATTGAATGGCAAATGAGAACAATTATCATTAGAAATATTCCAATAGATAATTCGGGGAACAGGAAAAGGTTTTCCACGAGTACTTTGAATACCTTTATTATAAAATAATTCAATAATATGGCTATGGAAATTTGAAGGCAAATTATGTTGATGAAAGAGAACTAATGATAATTTTGATATTTTACGATATGACATTTTTGTTTCAATAATAGACAAAAGTATCATATTGAATGCTTCAAAAATATTATAATTTGTATTACAATTATTTTTAATAGAATCAAAAAGACTAGTAGTCATAGAAAATAAATCCGAACAATTATCAAGACTAATCCATGAAGGTTGGTGGTCAATTGTAATAATTCTTTTACCTAGAGAACTACGGCTACAAATAAGAAAGGCAAGCCCAATAGACGAAAAGAACGTGTCATTAATATCATTTTTAAAAGATGTATCAATAATAGGTATAAAATCATTGAAAGTTTTATAACCAATAATAGAAGAAATTTGGTTCCATTGATGATTTAAAATATCAATTTTTAATTGAAGAGATTGAAAACTTTTATGAAGAGTATTAGAAGATTTTGATAATTTATATAATTTGAACGCCTCTTTTATAATGAAAGAAATAGGAACATCAGTAGGTATAATTATATTAGGTTCTCTATTTGGTTCAAAAGGTGATAATAAATAGAATTTCTTTTCAAAATGCCGTTGAAATTCATTCGCACATTTATTTTTAATACTATTATTATTATTGGTAACAAAATCTATTTTAGTATTATCCAAAATATTATTGAACCATAATTTATTTTTGTTTTTCATAAAAAGAATTTGAGGAATATTTTTAGGTATAATTTCATCAAGTTGGTTAGAACAAAGTTTGATTTCAGTTGTATCTAATGCTTTATTCAATTTAGATACCATTTTTCTATAAAGTAATTTACATTTACTGAGAGAATTATAATAACCAGCAACAGATGTATGAGAAGATAGAATATAAGGTTTATATGTTTCAAACCAATCAATAACAATCATTTCATTGAACCAATCAAATTTTGTATATTCTCTAGGAATCCATTTAGACACCGATGTTAAATGTTCTCTTGCTATTGGTTTTTTAATTTTTTCAAAATAACAAAAAGAAGAACTACGAATAATTTGTTGAAAATAATTATCTAAAACACTATTCCATTTATCATAATCTCTTTTTAAAGCATTATTCATTAAATGAATACAATATTTAATAAGAGGGTGATGAATAGATTGACGGGTATTACAACGTAAATATTCACAAAAATATTTGATGTCTCGCCAAGAACCATAACCAAGTTGTCCATTACTTAATGGTTCAACAAATTTGTGTAAAGCAAAAAGCGCTAATATAGGATAGTATTTATATAAAACAGAAAGTAGCATATAAGACAAATCGTGTTCCCCTTTACCACAAAAACAATCTCTTGTTTGTCCAACCATTTTATAGATAATAATTAAATATTGTAAGTAGTTATCATCATTCCATTTTTTAAGAGAACAAAGTAAATTATCAAACATAACAGATAATGATTGAATATTATTTTTACGAGTAAGATTATAATAAAGAAGAATAATTTGTTCTTTGAAAAATAGGTGTTTATCAATATTATTTAATAAAGGATATTCGCTATCCAAATTAGTATTAGAAATCATAATAGAAAGATATAAAATAATATATATTATTATTTATATAGGTTCATAAAATTGAATTTTATTGAATTCATTATTATACATTCAATAAAATAAAACAGAAAATGAATATCAATAATGGCAACAATACATTCACTTGGCCTTATAATAATAGCATAATTAAAATAATGGATACTGAAAAGGAACAATTAGGAAAATCACTTTTGAATAAAACTGGAACAAAACTAACAAATTTATTACGCTCAGATATGAATTCTATAAGAATAAAAAATAGTAGTGATATAGAAGATTTTTTAAAACTAACACAGCGTTCATTGTATCCATCATATGAAAAAACAAAGATTGATATATATAAATTTACGAATGAAAATGATAGCATTATTAATGATTTAAGCCTAAATTATAGTTTGAATGAAAAATATTTACATACTTTCAAATGTGTTATGAATAATGAATTGAATAAAATAATCAAAAATTTAGTGATAAAACAAGAAAAGCTAAAAGAAATAGAAGAAACAAAATTTCAAAATAAAATAGAAACTATAAAACAAAATGATAAAGATACCAAAATAGAAAGAGAGTGCTTGAACAAAATTTCAATATTACCAAATGACATTATTCGTTTAATAGAAAGTTATATGTTAACACCAGAATTAAGGTTAATATTAATAAAACAAAAATATGATAACGTAATGTTTAATATTATAAAAAAAATGAATGTAAAAGAATTGAATAAATTTATTAACAAAACACATCATATGAGAAAGAGAATATATATATATTTATGTCATAATGAACCAAGTAAAAATATCACTGAATTATTAAAAGAATATGATATATTCGGGAATTTCTTTATTAGTACTTCTATAACTAAAACATCAAAAATAAAAAAGATTTTAGATAATATGGATAATCACTATAAATTTCTAACATTATTACAAAATATCAATAAATATAGTGAAATATGTGAAAAAATAAGAGTACATTTGATACAATGTTATAATACTTATGTATATCTCTCTAACAGAACAACAGAAAAAAATATTATAAAACGTAATGAACAAAAACTGAATAGACAAACAAACAGAAAACAACATCAGCAACAAGAATAATCTGATAACTAAATGAATTAAACTCAATAATCAAATATGATAATCATTTTATATGTTTACGAGTAAATTTATTATTAGGTTTTAATTTGGTAATTACATTTTTTTCTGAAATACGAACTTTTTTAGTAAACTTATGCTTCTCATTGTTATCAATGGGGTTGATAATATTATTACTATTATTTTGTATAGAAGATTTCAAAATAGATTTTGTTGGTAATTGTTTTATTTCTTGAAGTTGTTTAAAGAGAAAAAATATAGAATTGATTTTATGAAAAATAAAAATAGAAGGAGGAATAATAAAATCACTAACAATAGATAGCGGTTCAAGAAATTTGGAGGAACTTTCTAAAATGTTCTCATCTTTAGAATAAGATTGTATATTTTCTGGGTTCAATGAAACATTATATAATAAAACATCTTGTATTTTGTATTTATTATTGGATAAATATTTATTTTTTTCTATAAGTTGAATAATAATATCATTATGAATTATTCCAGAGTTATTATTCAAATTTTGATTTAAATATACTGATTGTTGTATATGGTTAATTTTTTCAATATAGTCATTTGTATTAATGTAAATAAAATATATATCTATCTTTTCCATGGGTTCTTTGAAATAATTTTCGTTGATATGTTGTAATTTTTCTTGTTCCTCAATCCAAGATATATCTAAATCACTTTCATTATCGGTTTCGTAAGTGTTTTCAATATTATTATCAAAATATTTCATATAATTTTATTTAACTATTATTAAATAATAATAAATGAAAATAGAAATTTGAACATATTAAGATAAATATACTTAAAGAATATAATATGATATAGAATGTCTCGTAACAGCACCAAAATTAGATAATAAAAAATGTTGAAAATACTTCAATAAATATATTATCAATACTAACTAATATTTTTACTACAAAAATATAAAAACAACTATTAGTATTTTTTACACGAGACAGCATATTTATAAAGCGTAAAGCGAAATAAATATATTATTTATTGGGGGGACAAAACAAATGATTATAATAATTATATTATAATTATTTAGAAAAAATCTATTTATACATATTTGTATGGTAAGCAATTGCGGGATGTTGTGTATTTTCAATATCCTTTTTATGGTCAGAATATAAATTATATGAAATAGGTACAATATTGTTCAAATATAGAATAAATCCGACACCAATATCTTCAATAATATATGGATAGCCATAATTTTTATCAGTATAAAAAACATTCCAACTAATTTTTTCCATATGATTTATTAAAATATTACAACTTTTAACAGATAAATAAAAAACTACACCTCCAGTATATGTACAATGAGGAATAACATTAAATAACATCATTTCATTTAAATTATAAGGAATTCCATTTAATGGATTTTTTAAATCGTCAGGATGAGAAATAAAATATTCAGGCATAAAATTATTATATTTTGGATACATTTTATTAACATAATTGGCAATCAATCCCATATAATCACTTTTATTAACCTTATTGAGAAAGAAAGATAATTTATTCTCATTGAAAATAAGGTCATCACCACAACGAAGAATACCTTGTTGAATATCATACAAATTCAAAATAATTTTACAACTTAAAACCACTTTTTTTAAAATATGAATATATGAATCTTCACATTTAATAGTAATAATGTTATGATTGATTATATATTCATCTTTTAAGTTTGGATTACCAAGTATTATAAATACTTTCCAACCATCATATTCTGTTTTACTTAATGTAAACTGTTTCAACCTAGTTTCTTTATGTTTATGACAACTAAAAATCAAAATAGCACCAGGAATAGTAATTTTATCAGAATTCATTTAAAATATAAAATATATAAATAATATATTTTATATATATTTTATATAAATGAACAATTTTAAAAATGATCAAATAAAAGTATGTTTTATAACAGCAATATATGGAAATTATGAAGCATCTTGTAAAAAATTTGCAAAACAAACTATACCAACAGATTTTATATGTTTTACTGATAATATAAATATAATCAAAAATGATTGGATTATAGATAATAACCCATATCATTACACAAATCCATCAACGTTAGATAATAATAATTATATTAATTCACTATGTAATAATAAACATACGTTCAATATTTCAAAATATTATAAACAAGCTTTTCATAACATACCAAGATTAAAACAATATGATATAATAGTTTGGATTGATGGAACAATAGAAATTACGTATCCAAAAACAAGTGAATGGCTATTGGATAATATAGAAAAACATAAAATAATAACTTGGGAACATGAAAAAAGAGGTGGAATTTTATTAAAAGAAGTAGAAGACTCAAAGGATTTTTTTAGATATTCTTCAACATTTTGGAATAATCAAAAACAACCATTTCAGGATGTTTTAAAACAGTATACAAAATATTTAATAGATGGTTATCACGATAGTTTTTTTAAAGAAATGTATCCAGAAAGGAAAAATATTGGTGTATGGTTAACGTGTTTTATAGCATTTTCAAATAATGATGAAAATATAATTAAATTTCTAGATGAATGGTATTTACAAACATTAGAATTAACAACACAAGACCAAATAGGTTTTCCATACGTATGTAAAAAATTAAATATGATACCATATACATTACCAGATAATGAAATAAAAGGCACAAATCCTCATTCGTATACAGATATTTATAAAAAACATTGCCATGGAATATAAAAAAATTGAAATTAATTATGAATTATATTACAATTCAAAATAATAAGTAAAGAACTATAAAAAATATATGAACAAATGTTTCAAAAAACCAATATCAGTTTGTATACCCAGAATGGATAATAATATTTCAAAAGACTTTATATATGAAACATTCAAGAAATTAAATATTGGATATATAATTTCACTAAAAGAAATTCCATTGAGAAATGATAACAAACATAAACGAATAATAATTTCATTATATCTAAATGGAGCTACAGAATATAGTAATATATTTAATGAACGAATTAATAATAATGAAAGTATCAAAATCGTATATGATATGCCTTGGTATTGGAAAATAGTACCTACATATCCTCAAAAATGAATTGAAAATGTTTATTTAAAATAGGATTGATTTCATTCTTCAAAACCTTTTTTTTATTCCAAAAGAATAAGAAGTGTTTGTTATTATATTCCGCGTTTTTGATTTCTTTTGTAAAAATTTCTTCTACAAAATCATATATTTTTTTACTATCTCCAAGTTCATCTTTAATTTTTTCTTTGATATCATATAAGAACAATAATCTATTTTTCTCTTTAATTTGTTCAATATTAATAAGATTTTCTAGGCTTTCAATGCTGTTATTAGAAACATTTTTTTTCCATTTATAAATAATGTAACGTATTTCATTCTTAACATCTTTGAATTTATGAATAAGATTTTTTTTATATTTTTCCATTTTTTTTATAAGAGATAATATATTTAAATTACAAATAATAGGAAACATATGTCTTACCTCATTAGGTATTAAAATATTATAAATTTCTTTCAATTCATTAATTTTATTTTCAACTTCATTTAATTTTGATAATACCAATTCATTTTTTTCATTTTCGTTATCCATAAATAATAATTTACTATTAGACATCTCTAATGATATTTCCATTTTATCATAATTAGTAGCCAATTGAGAGAACATTTCTACTTTTGTTTCGTATTTCATATAATTCATAATAGATACAAAAGATGAAATAATAATATTTAATCCAGAAATGAAACCACCACTCCAAGTATCATTTTGTAAAAAAGGTGCGGATAACGCAACAAAAGATGAAATAATTAAAATAGGAAACATCAAAATATTCAATTTCATTTGAGTTACATATTTGGATTGTAAAAATATATGTTTTTGTCCTTTTAAGAATGTAATAAGAATATCTATTTTACTAGAATATTTATTATCATTATCATAATATTTACTCAATGATTTTTCAATATCATTATAAGCTTTTTTTTTAAAACTACTATATTTATAAAGATTTACTTGATTTTTTATTCTATCATTACGTATTGTTCTTAAAAATTCATCATCACTACCACTATAATAATCACTATTACTATCACTATTATATTCATTATCATTATCCATTTCGCTATTATCTTCAGAAATTGTAACTGGACTATTACTATGAATAATATTATTTTGAATATTTTCATCATCAAAAATAACATGGTTTGAATTTGATTTATACATATAATTAAAATCATCTACATTATATGAAATATCGTATATATCACATAAGGATGCTAATTCAAAATTTGTAAAATCATTTTCATTGTTATCATTATCGGTTATATCAATGACTATATTATTTTGTGTATCATTATTCACTGTATCAATATTCATAATATAATATAATAATATATTATAATTTTACTAATAAAATTGAAATTAAAATACAATTCAAAAATTGTATTATAATACACAATGTCTAATATAATAACAAGTGAAAAAATAAAAAATAAACAAATAAAAGATTTCAAATTAGAACAACGACATTATTTATTAACAAGTAGGTTCAATAATGAAACTTGGAATGAAAATCAACAATATAGAATGAAGCATAATACAATTGGTTGTATATATTGTACACCTGAACAAATATCACAATCAATACCTATAGATGCTATAACATTTATATTAGAAATGAATAATGATACAAATAAAATAATTGGTATTGGTATGGTAAGAAATCGCCCGATTTGTGATAAATATTATGTTTATAAAGAAGGCAATTATAATAGATTTGTATATGTAGGAAAAACCAGAATATCGCGATGCGAAATGGTAGAAGAAGAAGAAGAAGTAATGAAAGTATTTGATATATTATGCTTCAAAGGGAATAAACATATGAAACGAGGACACGGATTGAAGTCATTTCCAATAGAAATTTTATATAAATGTAGTAAACGATTAAATTTAGTAAATTTTATAAGTGAAATGTTCAAAAAAAGATTAATACAAAAGACAGAAAAAAATATAAATGAATTTATATGATTATATAAAAATGAATAATTTACAAAATGATATATATGATGTTAATAAATATACAGATGAAGAATTATATAATATTTTGGATTTAATAAATCCAACCGATAGAGAATTAGAAGCAAAAGTATTTTTTTTAATTCATAAATATGAGAATATGCAAAATCAGTCAGGTAATGAACTTGCTAATTTTTTTAAACAAATATATAATCATTTTTTTGAAACATCAGATGATGAATATGAAGAAATAATTGAAGGAATGGATAATCAAAATGGAAATATAAAAATAAATTCGGATTATTCTTTATATGATTATAGTGGCTTGAATGATGCGACTTCAAAAATAATAAATGGAAATACTAGATTATTTGCTGATATGAACGGAGAAAATACAAAAAAAACATTGGATGAATTAGATAAAATACGAGGTAATAATGAATTGAACCCATTAAAATATTATAATAAACAACCTGCGAATGTAATTGATATAGGCGAAACTCAATTATCTGATGTAAGTAAAAATTTTGGTAAAAATGCAATAGGATTTACGAAACCATTAGATTACGCAGAAGATAAATTAAATCCTTTATTGAAACAAACAGTAAAAAGAATAATAAGTATAGATAGTCAATATAGAGATGACAAAACAACTCTTTCAACCGAATTTTCATTCAATTTATCTGAACCATTGAAAGATGTAGTATCATTAAAGTTATATTCTATACAAATACCATATACTTGGTATACAATAAACAACAATTTTGGAAGTAATTTTATATATATAAAAGGAAATTCACCAGGAATAGAAGATGTAAGTTATCAAATAGATATATCAGCAGGTAATTATTCACCAAATAATTTGATAGATGCTATCAATGGTAGTATTCAAAAAATGAAAACACAATACACAGATATCAGTTTTGGTTCTACTAATATATCATATAATCCTAATAATTCTTTATCCACTATAAATATAGAGATAAAGAATATTTATAATGAAACAAGTTATTATTTAGAGTTTGGTAATTGGACGAGTCCAAATTATACTACGAATACTGGTGATATAGGTAATATTGTTCTTAGAGAAAAAAGTATACCAAGTTTTTTGGGATTTAATTATCAAACATATTATCCGAATGTATTATATTCTAAACGATTGGATTCAATATCAACAACAAGAAACAATGATAATACCGATTTGAAATATTTTATATACAAAGAAGATACTATTGATGGAAGCCGAAATAATTATTTCAATATAATAAAATACAATGGAAATATCAATTATAGTTCAGAATTAAATGGTAATATAATATACGAATACAATGAAAATGTATTAAATATAGATAACATCTATCAAATAACTTTATCATTAACTGGACCGGTTACAAGAAATCAGTTATTACAAGATTTATCAAATCAATTAGCAAATAATATATATTTAACACAATCAAATATTATTAGGAGTGATATAATATCAAATACTTATCCACCAATAGCAGATAATAATAATTCTAAATTTATTTTATCATTGAAAATGAATAGAAATAATACTAACAATAGTGAAAATTCAAAAATATGCGTGCAATTTCCAAATGAGAATTATAAAATTAATAGTTATTCAAAAATATGGACTGGTTCGTCATCTTGCTTCAATTTCCCAAGTACAACGAATGAATTGAATAATATAATTTCAGAAACATCTCCATTAAAACAAGCTGGAAATTTGATATCAATAATTTCTAATCCTTATATTTATTTACTTTCAAGTGAACCTGGATATAATATTTCAACAAATGACTATATTATACCAATAACAAATTCTTTTCTAGGTTATACAATAAACGGATTTATTTCAGCAATAAATGATGGTATAAAAAATGTAACAGATATAAATAATAACAAAAAAATATCAGACTTCAATATCAATAATAGTAAATCATATATAGATAATGATGGTAAATTTAATTTACAATTGGATATAAATAAAACATTTACAAATGATAATTATTTTTTGGATGTATCTGGAATTTTAAAAAATGTTATAAAATTAAATGGTAATTATTTATCCAATAAAACTGATTTATCCTCGGGATATGGTTATATATTCAATAGTAAATTTAGACAAAGTGGTACATATTTTACAGATAATAGTTGTATTTTAACAATATGTCCAAGTACAAAAAACTATGGAAACGAAAAACGAGGTAATATAATAGTTACATTGAATGATGCTTTCAAACAAGGCAATAATTATATTTATACCAATTTCAATGATTTACAACAAAATATAAATGATGCTTTTACAAATATAACAGAAAATGGCTCAAAAATATTAGATGGAACGAATATTTCAATATCATTGAATAAAGACGACCCTAATTACATAGATTGTTCATTTACAGTAAGTATAAGAAAAGTATTAACTCAAAAATACTATAGAATACAATTTTGTGATATATCAGCGAATGAAGGTTTAACTCAAAATATAAATGGTAATTTAATAATATCATCTGGTAATGTTTTTTTAAATGGAAATTTACAATCAACAAATGGTAATTTAACTAATTATAATTCGGGTTCTTGGTCAAAACTATCAATAGATGAAAAATATTGCGGATTAAATAGTTGCTTTTACGATTTATCAAATTTACCAATGGAAACAACTTATACAAAATTAATAACTAGTATTCCAATTACATTACAACAAATAATATTAACTGGAAATAACAATGATAATTTGATATATTTAAAACCTTATGAAGATGGTGTTAAAAATACAAGCGGATTAAATGATATAATGATAACTATACCAACAAAAGATGCGAATAATATTCCAATAAAATATTCACGAGATACATTGATAAAAGAAATGAATAAACAATTATCATTGAACCCATTAACAAATGGGACATATGTTAATATAATAACTAATGGAAGTATTGAATTTACGAAAATCAGAATTAATATCAATAAAATATATACATCTCTTGATTATCGTTTGGTATTTTACGACAGAACAAGTTTTATAAAATGTAATGCGGGTGTAAAAAGTATAAGAAATACAACGTGGGATACAACATTAGGATGGATTTTAGGTTTTCGTAATAATACAGTATATTATTTGAAGAATTATACACCAAATAACAATATAATATCATTAACAGGTGATACTACTGTTAGTGTCAATTTATTCACTTATTTTTTAATTTGTCTAGATGATTTCAATCAAAATCATTTGAACGATGGCTTAGTTACATTGACACCAAAATTAACAGATATTCCATTACCATCATATGCAAATCGTACTAATTTTATTTGTGATCCAGTGACCGGTTTAGTATCATATAATGTCACTAATAATGTAGATAACTATTCAAGACTGACACAAAACCAAATATATTCTTTGACAGAAATAGCAAATAGTAAACGGTCTAGTTCAACAATTAGTCATTCAGAAAATATTTCAAACATTGGTTATGGTTCAGGCCCATTTGTAAAAGATGTTTTTGGATTGATACCAGTAAAAACATCAGGATTACAAAATGGCTCAGTATATATTGAATTCGGTGGTACATTACAAAATCAAGAACGAACATATTTTGGTCCAGTTAATATACATCGTATGGCTATAAAATTAGTCAGTGATAGAGGAGATACTTTAGATTTGAATGGTTCAAATTGGTCTTTTTCGTTAATATGTGAACAATTATATCAACAAAAACCAACAAATGGAACAACTTAGAAAACTTTTATATTCAAAATGGAAAAATATTCAACTATGTAAAAATATAAAAATATACTATATAATGGAAAAAATATTAGATTATGTAGGGTTTTTTGGTCCACATATTTTATTTGTAACAAATTTATTTATATTATGGAATCAATTTATTCAATATAACGATTATTATTTATATGGATATATATTCTTCTTGTTAGTAAATAAATTTATAAATAAATTAATAAAAATAATAATAAAAGAACCACGACCAAATGGTGGTAAAAACATAATAGAATTTGAAGATAAATTTTACAAAGGAATAGAAGAATATGGTATGCCTTCTGGACATGTTCAATCTAGTTTTTTCTCATTGACATATTTATATTTAGTGAAAAAATCACCATTAATATTAATGATTGAATTATTTATAACTTCTTTAACATTTTATCAAAGATGGAAATATAAGAGACATACTATATTACAATTGTGTATAGGTTCTATTATTGGTATTTTATTAGGTTATATTTCATTTACAATAGTTAAAGGATATTTGAAAACGCAATAAAATTTCATTATAATAAAATATAATGAAATTATATATGTCACAAAGTGATTATTTGAATTTTAAAAGAGTATCTAATGAATTGAAAATAAATAAATTTACACCAGTTTTTAATACAAAAGATTACATAGATTTTAAAGAATATTCTATTCAAAATAATATAATCAATACAAAATTAACATATAATCAATTATGTCCAAATGGTTATACTAAAATATTCAATATGGAAAAGAAAGTAACAAATTGTCCATCATTTGTAGTATGTAGAAGAACAAACTTAAGACCAAATAGAGTTCCAATGTCAAGTGTATATTTTACACCAGATTGTAAAGCACCTCCTATCTATGTAAAGCAACCTAAAAACGCAAAAACTGGTTGTAACTGTATTTTGGATAGTATAAATACATTGAAAAATATTTGTAAATGTAAAATAAGTCAGTAATATAATAGATTATCAAGAACATGATAGCAGAAGAATAATTATTTTTCATATTTTTTCTTGATTTTTCATAGATCTATTTTTCATAGAAGAATTTGGAATAAAATTTTTATTATTTTCAATAGCTCTTAGTAAGCGTAATTGTTTTGAAGCATTTTCTTTAGAAGTACATTTAGCAAATACTTTTTTCGTTTTTTTATTATAAACACGATAACATTTTTTTCCACGAACTTTTCTAGTTTGATAAGGCATATATAATATAAAAATATTATATTTGACTAAAATAAAAATTAAAATACTTATAAAATACTATTGTAATATTAACAACTACAAACTTGATGTGGTATTTCAAGAGTACCAAAAACACTGGATGTGTAAAAATTACCACCGTTACTTTCAATCGCACATTGTAAAATACCATCCAATGAAACAGCAACGGCTTGCCACGATTTATCTTGGACTAACGGATTTTCAACTTTATTCCAAGTATTACCATAATCAATAGATGTATAAATATATCCTTGTTTTTCAAGAATGGTTTGATATTGTCCAGTAGCAGAAACAGAAACATATTGCCAAATCTTATTCGTAAGGTTAATATCATCAACAAATAACCATGATTTACCATAATCACTTGAAATATGAACATCACCACCCGATTCAATGGCAGTTTGATATTGACCATCAGAAGACATAGCTACACCCGACCAATTTCTATCTTCAAAACCATTATCATCACTAACGTTTGTCCAAGACCTACCAAAATCATCCGAAACATAAATATTTTCAACGACAATTGTTTGATATTGCCCGTTATAAGACAAAGCAACACCACAAGTAGGGAAAATTTCAACAGATTGGTAAATATCAGTATCAGTATCTTGAGCACGCCAAGTCATCCCATAATCTTCTGATAAATAAATATTATCACCACAAGATACAATTGTTTGATATTTACCATTTAATGAAATTGAAACAAATATATTAGATGTTCCTGAATTGAATGTAGGTTGCCAAGTTTCACCAAAATCATTTGAGACATAGATAGAATTACCATTACAAGCGGTTTGATGCATACCAGTAAATGAAATAGCAATACTATTACTGACAGAAGGACCAACACTTGTAGGAATAATCCACGTTTTTCCAAAATCGTTTGATTTGTATATATTACCAGTATTTGTAATGGCAGTTTGATATTGTCCATTGGTATTCAAAGATATTGCTAAAAAATTAACATTATCATTATTATCAATTGGATTACCATAATCATCTAATACAGATAATGCGACATTGGATTGACCCCAATATTTTCCATAATTTGTGAAATTTTCAAGTGTTTCATCTGTAAGAACCATCAATATAGGAACAGTAGTTGTTTGAGTAATATTAGTAGTAGTCGCAGTAGTAGTTCTTTTTACATAGCCTCTTGTCCAGTTTAATCTATTACGAATAGCGTTTAAGTAAGAAGGTCCAACATTATTAGTAGGAGCATAGGTTTCAGCTTCAATATCTAAAGATAAAGTAATAGTAAAACCTTCTGGTATGAAAATTAAATCACCAGCAACAAATCCATCAACCATACCATAATTTTTAATTCTAGGGTCTCTATTATTAAAAATATTCGTATCAATAGTGAATTTCAATAATTTATTAATATCGTTTACAGTAATATGTCCAGATAAATCAGAAACGAAACTACCATTAATATTAAATTTGGATTTGTTAATTGTTTGTACATAAGCACTTGCGTCAAAAATACCACCATTTACTTGAAAATCTTGTTCATAAGCGAATAATGATGCGAACCCTCCAGGGTCACCAAAATAACTGGCAACACAAGTTTTAAAGTCAAAATACAATGAAGATAATTTACCAACGGATATAATACTTTCAGTATTAACACCATCAATAAAATCACAGCTACAAATATTAATACTATCATCGTGTAGAGTATCACTAATTGGGTCATACCAAGCTTGAACAGTATTAAAATTATTTGCGTCTTTTAAAATAGTTAATTTTTTATTGATAGTTCTAGCACTGAATTTTAATTGTATAGCATCAGTAACATCATACTTTTCTAACTTGTCTTCTTGTCTTAAATGGATTGGTTCAGTAAATCCTTGTGAAACAAACAGCCCACCACTAGCACCGAAAGCATAACAAGAACCTGTATATTTTCCATTAATTATATTATTTGGTTGTAATAAAATAGACATTTAATTATTCCTTAGCTGTAATATTATTATAAAATATTTATATAATATTACAGAAATTTTTTTATAATTACTAAATTATTTATTACTATATAATTTATTATGTATAGTTTGTTATAATAGTTTATTGAAGTGTTTATTCTATAGTAATTGAAATAATTTGACAATATTATAATAATAATATAATAATGAATAATATTCATTACCAATTATTACTTATAATAATACCGTGAACAGTAGCAGTGGTAGTTGTGGATGAACTAGCATCAGATGAAGTATCATTTTCAGCATCATATGCATCATTATAATATCTTAACGAATTATTATAAGCATTATTAGCTCCTATTACATCACCATTAGCTGCAGCGGTTGCTGCATCATTAGCAAAACTCATAGCAGAAGCAGCAGAATTTGTAGCAATAATTAAAGCTTCAGCAGCATGATTTGATTTACCCAATACATCTGCTACAAGGTCATCTACTGAAGTAGAATTATTATTATTAGCAATAGTTTTATAACCACTTGCTTCAGTAGCATTAGCTGAAGCTTGACCAGCATAGATAGTAGCACTTGCGGCTAAAACATATGCTTGTGCAGCAAGAAGAGCAGCGTGTGCGGCGTCAGCATACGCTTCCGCTTTATTCGCATTTGTAACAGCAATACCAGATTGTGTTGATGCTGTAGCAGCAGCGGTGTAAGCAGTATTAGCATTTATTGTAGCATTATCAGCAGCAACTATAGCATCATTAAGTGATGAATCAAGAGCATATCTAGATGCTAAAGCAGCATTTTGACTTGCTAATGTAGAAGCAGCAATAGCATTATCACGAGCTGTATTGGCATTTGTAGTTGCTGTAGCTGCATTTCCAGAAGCATCTGCAGCAGCATTTGATGCGTATGTTGCTGCTGTTTTAGCATCACTAACGCCATTAGCTGTTGATTCTATAGCATTAGCTGTTGTAGCATAATCAGCTGCTTCACCAGCTTTTGTAGCAGCAGTTCCAGGTGATGTAGCAGCACTAGAAGCAGATTTGGTGGCATTATCAGCAGACACTTTAGCAGCAGTAGCAGAAGCATTAGCAGCAATAGGAATATCACTGAGAGACATATGCTGTTGTCCAGGTTGTGAACTAGTGGATGTGGATAAATTATCTAATAAAATAAGCAAAGGAGCAGTCAATATCCTATCTATATTTGTAGTAGACGCAGTTGTTCTTTCAGTGAAAATTTTTTTAGTGCCAACTGGTGCTCCTTCAATTGGGTTTCCATTATTATCAAATTGATTATTATTATCAATCATCATATCTTGTGGTTCAGCTGTAGGACCAGAACCATTATCCGGATAAAACTGTGTTGTAAATGTTCGACCAGTATCCATAGTTCCAATAAGTTCAGAAACATTAGAAGGACCAATATTATTAAGAGGATTGAAATTTTCAGAGTCAATAACTAGATGTAATTTTATGGTGGTACCTGCTGGAATAAAAATCAAATCACCAGCAATAAATCCATCAGCCATACCATAATTTGATTTGAAAAAATTTTGTTCTTGTGTATTACTATTACCAGTATAATTAGAAGAAACATCTGAAGCAGTTCCGACTGAACTTTGTGTTGTTCTATTACCAAATATATTTCTATCAATAGCGTATTTCAATAAACTATTAATATCAGAAATAGTAATAGAACCAGTAACTTGCTTAACATTTTCACCACTTGGTTTTGAATAAGGTGTTATAATATTTATAAATGCTGAAGCATCAAATACACCATTATTGATATCAAATTCACTAGCTTGTGAGAATAAAGATGAAAACCCACCCGCATATCCAAAATAAGTATTTACCAACTGTTTAAAATCACTATACATAGTTGAATATGAGCCGACTGAAATAACTTGGGGTTTGGATAATCCAGATACAAATTCATCAGCATTGATAGTAATTTCATCAATAGTAAAATTATCAGTAACTGGATTAAAAGTAGTAGACGTAATACCAATATTATTTGCGTCTTTATATAAACCTAATTTAGCATTAAATGTACGAACATCAAATTTAACTTGTAATGCTTTTGTAACATCATAACGTAATAATGGATTTGGTTGTGTCAATTTAATATTATTGAAACATTGGTCCATTGTAAACCCTCCTGAACCATAGAAAGCATAAAAAAATCCTTCATATGGTCTATCAATCGGATTTTGATTTATGCCACCTGGTGTAGTTATTAATGTAGGTTCTGACATTTATATAATATTTACAATTTATATATTATATAAATATTAATTCAAATTACTAAATTTATAAATCATACAACATTTTTAAATTCAAGCAAAAAGAATAATTAGAATTATTCATTTGTAGAATACGGCCGTGTTCATCAAAGAGACGTATTCTAAGTTTTTGTATATCAACAGGACCAAAATATTTTCTAGGTTCAGAAACAATACTATAATCATTTTCCATCAATAAAGCAAAATAAGAACCTTTTATTGAAATTCTTGCTAATATATTAGGACTAAGAATAGATTTATTAAAAACACTTATAAAATGATTATTTGAACTATTATTGAAATCATCTATTGCTAAATATATATATCTAATAGTAGCTGGTTCTAAAATAGTATCAGATGTATATGTTATATATCCAGTATATTTATGTTTCAAAAATCCTAAGTTCCATCCGATCTTAGATGAAATAGGTATATTATCAGTACTACCATTGATATCTCTTGTAAAATCCATTATTACTTCTTTGATATAACTAGCATAAGCACCATTTGTGGTCAAAATAACTTTTCCTGTTCCAGAACCATTACTATTAATATCAATTGAAAATAAAAGATAGGAAAAAATATCATTTGGATTATTCAAAATATTATTTGTCTTTGGTGCTAATAAATTATTTATAATATCAATAAAATCAATTGCGTTATAATTACCATCCGGAATAGTAATAATTTTTTCATTATTAATAACTGCACCAGAAATATCAAAGGAATTATAAATGACTTTCAAATATAAAAAATTATTACCATAAGCTTGTGAAATACCATAAAACGCAATGGGTATTTCTATTGAAGATAATTGCATAGAAACTACTTTGTTAAATTTGATAGGTAAATTAATCGTAAAATCGGAACTTTGTGTTGAATATATATTTTCACGAAAACGTGTGTCAATATTAAGACATTTGGTTATAACACGTGTATTCAGTGGATTAATAGTTCCAGGGAAATATTCACTATTTTGAGAATGAACAAATGGTGTATCATTACGATTTATTATTTCTTCTATCCTTGACATTGGTTCTTTAGAAATAGGTGCATCTAAATTATCTAATTTATAATTTTTTGGTATTGTAGTAGGTTGATTAGCAGTTGGAACACATTTTACATATATCAACCAATTTTTTGCTAGTGTAAGAAACTCAATCAAATCTCGTTTAAATCTTTTATTGATATGTCCACTACTTAATAATTGTTCTCTTATTTCATATTCTCGTTGTTCAATATCTTTTGCGTTATACTTTATTTTTGATGAAAACCGAAAGAATTTTTCTATATCTTTTATACTATAATTATTTATATCTAAATCTAAGTTATCCATATATAATATTGAATTTATATTTTATTATAATATTTAACATTATGATAAAATTGTTTATTTAGTTAAAATAATTTATTTTATTATGAAAATAAATGAGTATATAAAAAAATATTTTTTTAGAGTTGTCTATTATACAGTAATTTAAAAATGTCATCAAGTGATTATACGGCATTAAAAAAAATTAAAGAAATACAAGGAAGTTGTAAAGTAAATGAAATAGGAGACCCATTATCAAGTAGTTGGTTTGATATTCCAGTAGGTCATACAACAAATTGTTCTGTAACACTTGGTACTGGTCCAACTGGAAGTAGAGGTCCAGTTGGTTATACAGGTTATACTGGACCACAAGGTTTACAAGGTGTTCCCGGTCCAACAAATGGTGGATTATTTGCTATAACAGCTACCACAAATAATGGTTTTGATAAAGTTACTAATAGTGGATTTTCATTTACTTTTGGTAATGTAATTTCTGGTTTTCAAATTGGTAGTTCTTGTAAATTAAACTATATTGCTGTAAGAACATCTGAAGTTGTAGATATTTGCGGTAATATCCAATTATGGAAAAATAATGTGTTCTCGGGTATATCAATAAATGATATAAAATCAAATAAAGACTTATCCAATATAGATTTATCATTTAATCAAGGTGATTATTTAAATTTAAAATGTACAGATGGTTCTGGTGGTGGTATTATAAATACTTCATTATGGTTTTCAACATCTGGTATTATAGGACCGACTGGTTATACTGGGTTAGTAGGTCCAAAAGGTGATATTGGTTATACAGGATATACTGGGTATACAGGATACACTGGGAATACTGGCTACACTGGGTATACTGGTGATATTGGTTACACAGGTCCTACTGGGTATACAGGTTTTACAGGTTCTACTGGGTTTACAGGTTATACAGGTTCTACAGGATTTACAGGTTATACTGGTGTTACAGGTTATACTGGATACACTGGTGTTACAGGTTATACTGGTGCTACTGGTGTTACAGGAAATACAGGTGATACTGGTGCTACAGGAAATACAGGTGATACTGGTGCTACAGGAAATACAGGTGATACTGGTGCTACTGGTGTTACAGGTTATACTGGTTCTACAGGTTATACTGGATACACTGGTGCTACTGGTGTTACAGGTTATACTGGTGCTACTGGATTTACTGGTGCTACTGGATTTACTGGTGCTACTGGATTTACTGGTGCTACTGGATTTACTGGTGCTACTGGAACTACAGGAAATACAGGAGCAACAGGTTGTACCGGAACTACAGGAAATACAGGAGCAACAGGTTGTACCGGAACTACAGGATATACAGGAGCAACAGGTTACACTGGAACTACAGGATATACAGGAGCAACAGGTTACACTGGAACTACAGGATATACAGGAGCAACAGGTTACACTGGAACTACAGGATATACTGGTTACACTGGTGCTACTGGAATTACTGGTTACACTGGTTATACTGGAACAACAGGATATACAGGAGCAACAGGATATACAGGAACAACAGGATGTACAGGAGCAACAGGTTATACTGGAACTACAGGATATACAGGTTACACTGGTGCTACTGGATTTACTGGTGCTTCTGGCGCTACTGGTTATACAGGATATACTGGTAATAATGGTCCTACTGGTTCAATCGGTTATACTGGCTATACTGGTTATACCGGAGCTACAGGTTCAACTGGCTATATAGGTCCTACAGGTTCAACTGGTTATAGTGGTCCTATTGGTTATACTGGTTATACTGGAAATACTGGACCTATTGGTTTAACAGGTTATACTGGATATACAGGATATACTGGTTATACTGGTTCAACAGGATTGAGAGGACCATTTGGGTATACAGGAACCACTGGACCTACAGGATATACTGGATACACTGGTGCTACTGGAACTACTGGATACACTGGTGCTACTGGTCATATCGGTCCTATTGGATATACAGGTTATACAGGATACACGGGTTTGACAGGATATACTGGATATACAGGATATACTGGATACACTGGTGCTAGTGGTGTTACAGGTGCAATAGGTTATACTGGTTATACAGGATACACTGGTTCTACTGGATTTACTGGATTTACTGGGGCTACTGGTTCTACTGGATTTACTGGATTTACTGGGGCTACTGGTTCTACTGGGGCTACTGGTTCTACTGGGGCTACTGGTTCTACTGGGGCTACTGGTTCTACTGGTTATACAGGATACACTGGTTCTACTGGATTTACTGGTTATACAGGATACACTGGTTATACAGGATACACTGGTTCTACTGGTTCTACTGGATATACAGGTTATACAGGATACACTGGTTCTACTGGGTTTACTGGTTCTACTGGGGCAACTGGTTCTAGTGGGGCTACTGGCGGAACTGGCGTAACTGGCGCAACTGGGTATACTGGTTCTACTGGATTTACTGGTGCAATTGGTGCTACTGGGGCTACTGGCGCAACTGGCGCAACTGGTTCTACTGGTTCCACCGGGTTTACAGGTTTTACAGGTTCTACAGGTTTTACAGGTTCTACAGGTTTTACAGGTTCTACAGGTGCTACAGGTTCCACTGGTTCCACTGGGTTTACAGGTTTTACAGGTTCTACAGGTGCTACAGGTTCCACTGGTTCCACTGGGTTTACAGGTTTTACAGGTGCTACAGGTCCTACAGGTGCTACAGGTTTTACAGGTTCTACTGGTGCTGCTGGAGCTACTGGTTCCACTGGGTTTACAGGTGCTACAGGTGCTACAGGTATTACTGGTGCTAGTGGTGCTACAGGTTCTACAGGTGCTACAGGTGCTACAGGTTCTACCGGTAGTACCGGTGCTACTGGTTACACTGGTTATACTGGTAATACTGGACCGACAGGTAGAATTGGTTATACAGGTTATACCGGTTCTATAGGATTTACAGGATATACTGGTGTGACTGGATATACTGGTGTAACAGGATATACAGGATATACAGGATATACAGGATATACAGGTTTAACTGGATATACAGGTGTAACTGGATATACTGGATATACTGGATATACTGGATTTACTGGACCAACCGGATTACGAGGTCCATTCGGTTATACAGGATTTACAGGATCAACTGGTCAACGAGGTCCAGATGGAACAGGTTACACAGGTGTGACAGGACCAATGGGTTATAATACAACAATAAATGGATTTACATTATACTTAGATAAATCAAACGCCATGAATACAATTATGAATACATTGAACCAAACAGTAATAAATACAATTATCAATAGTAATATTGAAATAAAAATAGGTGAATTTATTTCAAATAATACTTCCAGAATAAATACTAGCATACCAGGTTTATGGGATTTAAATGTATATATTACAAATAACGCAAATAAAAATACATATATTTATGCGAAATATTCTTACAGTGATAATGGAACAAATTTTATAGCAATTTTAAATGGTTCAGATAATAAAACATTATTACCATATTCACCATCAACACCTTTATTAGTAAGTAATTATAATTATGTAGATAAATTTATTACAAAATATCAATACATAAAAGTTGAATTATTTTTGATACAACCAGACTATTTATCGGGAACAGATAATATTATAAAATTATATGTTGGACAAAATACTTACTCTTATCTTCATAACATAGGTATTATCAAAGGAATGGATTTAGTCAATAGTCAAGTCGTAAATGGTGTAAAGACATTCAATGAAAATATAATAGCAAATGGTGGAATAACAGTAAATAGCGGTTTGATTGTCAGTAATGATTCTAATTTAAATATGAATTTGAATGTAGGAAATGATACTACAATAAATAGACATTTATTTGTATTAGGAAACAGTTCTTTAAATGGTAACTTGACTGTAAACAATGATACATTATTAAAAGGTAATTTGACTGTAAATAATGATATTTTGATAAAAGGTCGTTTAAATGTACAACAATATCAAAATCAAAACATTATTAATACAACTACTACGAATTATCAATTAATAGTAAGTGAAGATTTATCTCTTAATGGAAGATTATTTGTAAGCAGTGATATTTCATTGAATGGTAATTTAAATGTTCTCGGATTTACAACATTACAAACACCTTCTACAAGTGATAATTCAACAAAAGCTGCAACAACAGCATTTGTTAAGAACCAAGATTATTCTACAATAACTAGAACAGAAACTTTGACAAATAAAACGCTAACATCACCAATACTGACTACTCCTACATTGGGTGTCGCTACAGCGACAACTATTAATAATATGACTATTACAAATAGTACAGGCACTTTAACAATAGGTAACTTAACAACAATAACAACAAGTGGAAATATAAATTTGATTGGTAATAGTTCAGCTGCTGTTTCTGTTAAATTACCTTCTACATCTGGAACATTGGCGTTATTAAATTCTCCTACATTCACTGGAACATTAACTACACCATCCGCAGTTATTGCTACATTGAATGCTACAAATGATGCTTCGTTTAATGGAAATGTCGCTATTAATAAAGATATATCGTTAAACGGAAGGTTGAATATAAATACTGATAGTGGAATAGCTCCAATGAATGTAAAAATAGGTTCTATTAATGCTTTTAATATTATTGAGACTGGTAATGTTGGTATTAGTACAACCACACCAACTGCGCCATTACATATAATTGCAACTTCAAATAGTGATACAACTAACAATGGTATATATTGCCAAAATCCAAATGTTGGTTCGTCTCAACACGCTATTACAACAATGTGTGTGACAAGAACTGGTGGCAACCCTTATACGTCTTATACTGTATCTGGAATCGCTTCTTGGAGTACAGGTATTGATAACAGTGATACTCAAAAATTTAAAATATCTCAAGGGTCTACTTTAAATAATAGCACAATAATGACCATTACAACAAATGGTAATGTAGGAATAGGTAATAATAATCCTAATGCTACTTTGGATGTTAGTGGTAGTGTTTCAATTAATGGAAATTTAAATATTGGTGGAATTACAAATTCAGGAAATATTATAGCTGGTAATTTAATAACAAATCAATCTATTGAATATAATTCTACTACTACCAATAGTGCTTCACCAAATAGTGTTAATGCTACATCAAATACATGGGCAAATAATGATATTATTTGGACAGCTTCAGCAAGTAGTAATTATACATTGAATAGTAACCCTTACTATGCGTTTGATACTAGTTATGGTACTAATAATAGATGGAATTCGTTTGGAGGTTCATATAATTCAGGAAATGGCACATATCTTGGTACTGTAAATACAAATGTATCTGGCGTTAGTGTATCTGGTGAATGGATTCAATTAAAATCATCAATGCCATTAACAATGAATAATTATACTTTTTCAAGCGGTACTAATGTACAACAGTTACCAAAAGTATATACAATAGCTGGTTCAGATGATGGTACTAATTGGTATACAATTCAAACAGGTAATATTACGGCTGTTCCAGGAAATAGTTCTTCACAAATAACTCCTTTTATTATTACAGCTAATAATAGCACTAGTTCGTATGGAACGTCTACTATAACAACAACAACAAATGGTTCTTATACGACAAAATCTTATTATTATTTTAGATTGATTTGTAAACAAACTCTAGCTACTTCTTCCGGTTCAGCGGTTGAAATTGGTGAATGGAGTATAAATTTTAATCCTTACTATTATAAAATGACACAAAGTATTATAGAGAATAGACATAGGTTAAAAAGTATATCATCAGGTATTGAATTATTTACAGTTATGAATAATGGGAATGTTGGTATTGGTAAAACCAACCCTATAAGTGCGCTAGATATAAGTGGTCAATTAATAGTGAGTGGTGATGTATCACTTAATAGTAATTTAAAAGTAGGCGGTAATTTAATTATTGGAGCGAATACTATTCCATCTAATGCTATTATTGATGTTGTTTCGTCTATATTAAATGGTTTAACTATAACAAATACAACAGGTACATTAACAATAATAAATGGAAGTACTTTATCAATACAAGGTAATGTTGTTCATTCTGGTGCTTTTCCTACAACAATGGTTTCAACTGCTGCTACAAATGTAACTTTACCAACAACCGGAACATTAGCTACATTATCAGGTTCAGAAACATTAATAAATAAAACAATCAATAATATAACATTTACACAACCAACAAATAACGCTACTTTAACATTAGGTAACCTAACAACATTAAAAACAAGTGGTAATGTTTCTTTAATTGGTAGTAGTAGTAGTTCTGCTGTCTCTGTTACATTACCTTCTACTGATGGAACATTAGCATTATTAGCTTCTCCTATATTTACTGGAACATTAACTATACCATCAGCAGTTATTAGTACATTGAATTCTTCAGGAGATGCTTCATTTAATGGAAATATTGTTATTGATAAAGATATATTAATTAAAGGTCGTTTGAATGTTCAACAATATCAAAATCAGAACATTATTAATACAACTACTACAAATTATCAATTGATTGTAAGTGAAGATTTATCTTTGAATGGTAGATTATTTGTAAGTGGTAATACTACATTCACAGGAACAGTAAGTGGAATAACAAAATCAATGGTTGGTCTTACTAATGTAGATGATACAAGTGATGCTAACAAACCTGTTTCAACAGCAACACAAACTGCTCTTAACTTGAAAGCCAATATTGCTTCACCTACATTCACAGGAACAGTAAGTGGAATAACAAAATCAATGGTTGGTCTTACTAATGTAGATGATACAAGTGATGTCAACAAACCTGTTTCAACAGCAACACAAACTGCTCTTAACTTAAAAGCCAATATTGCTTCTCCTACATTCACAGGAACAGTAAGTGGAATAACAAAATCAATGGTTGGTCTTACTAATGTAGATGATACAAGTGATGTCAACAAACCTGTTTCAACAGCAACACAAACTGCTCTTAATTTAAAAGCCAATATAGCTTCTCCTACATTCACAGGAACAGTAAGTGGAATAACAAAATCAATGATTGGTCTTACTAATGTAGATAATACAAGTGATGTCAACAAACCTGTTTCAACAGCAACTCAAACCGCACTTGATTTAAAAGCCAATATAGCTTCTCCTACATTCACAGGAACAGTAAGTGGAATAACAAAATCAATGATTGGTCTTACTAATGTTGATAATACAAGTGATGTCAACAAACCTGTTTCAACAGCAACACAAACTGCTCTTAATTTAAAAGCCAATATAGCTTCTCCTACATTTACTGGTACAGTAAGTGGAATAACAAAATCAATGGTTGGTCTTACTAATGTAGATGATACAAGTGATGCTAACAAACCTGTTTCAACAGCAACACAAACTGCTCTTAACTTAAAAGCCAATATTGCTTCTCCTACATTCACAGGAACAGTAAGTGGAATAACAAAATCAATGGTTGGTCTTACTAATGTAGATGATACAAGTGATGCTAACAAACCTGTTTCAACAGCAACACAAACTGCTCTTAACTT
>Ga0209188_1000312_pt1 | contig 50661 bp, 46 predicted proteins | sample C_130625_EF_Meta_FD_187307 | JGI IMG/M metagenome (GOLD analysis project Ga0209188, IMG submission 187307) | Freshwater microbial communities from Lake Croche, Canada to study carbon cycling - C_130625_EF_MetaG (SPAdes) (version 2) | ecosystem: Environmental > Aquatic > Freshwater > Lake...
AAATATGTTTCCATAAATTCTAAAACTTCAAATCCTAAATCTGTTGGAACAAACTTAGTTTTTTCCTTACCATATTGGATGTCCTTAGTTTCTTCTTTTAATTCAGTTTTATACCTAAAAGTTTTAACGCTCTTAGTTACTCCATCGATATTTTTGATTTCAACATATCCTCTTTGTTGAATTTTATCTATAATACTTGCGTATGTTGATGGTCTACCAATTTCCATCTTTTCTAATTGTTTAACTAAATTTGCTTCAGTATATCTTGATGGCGGTTCTTTTATCTTTTCTTGAGAAATTAATTCAGCAAGACTTACTTTTGATTCTTTCTTAATTTCTGTTTTTAATTTATTATCATTTGCTTCTTCTTCAGTTTCATCTCCTAAATCATAAACCTTCAAAAATCCTTCAAATTTTAATGTTTCTACATTTCCCACAAATATATAATTTTTATGAGATTCATTTTTAATATGGATAACAAGAACATCATATAATGCCGGTTTCATTTGTGATGCAACGGTTCTTTTCCAAATTAATGAATATAATCGTTGTTCATCTGGAAGTCCATCAATTGTTTCATGTTCAAAATGTGTCGGACGGATACATTCGTGTGCTTCTTGAGAAGAAGCAGACTTGGATGCATAATTGATAAATTGATAGAAGTTTTCACCAAACTTTGTTGAAATTAATTTCTTAACTTCACTGTGTGCTTGTTGAGACATTGTTGGAGAATCAGTTCTCATATAAGTTATATGTCCAGCTTCATACAACTTCTGAGCAACCATCATTGTTTTTTTAACAGGAAAATGAAACTTAGTTGATGCTGTTTGTTGTAAACTAGATGTAATAAATGGTGGAGAAGGGTTTTGTGTTCTTGTTTTAGATTCAATCTTGAAAATAGAATATGCCTTTTGAAAACTTTGGATAAGTGTTTTAATGTCTTCTGGGTTGGAAGTTTCATATACTTTTGAACCATCATATAGAGTTGTTTTAATTGTACTCTTTGAATCTAATTTAAAATTTCCATTTATGTTATAAAATGATCCTTTATTAGAATCTAAGAAATTAAACACTTCATCTTCTTTATCGGCAATAAGACGAACCGCAACAGTTTGAACTCTTCCAACACTCAAACTCGCCTTGTTAATTCTTTTGTATAATTGTTGGGTTAATTTAAATCCTACAATTTGATCAAGTAATGCTCGGGTAACTTGAGCATCAACCATATTAGTATCCATCTTTCTTGGTTTCTTTAATGCATCTAAAATTGCTGCTTTAGTAATTTCGTTGAATGTAACACGATGATAATTATCTTTTAAATTAAGTTCATCACGTATTGATTCAGCAATTGCTTCTCCTTCTCTGTCTAAATCAGCACATAAATAGACTTCTGTGCAACCCTTTAAAAGACTTTTTAATTCTTTGACAACTTTCTTTTTATCTTCAATAATTTGATACTTTGGAGTGAATGTTTCAGGATCAAAATAGTCTTTCTTTTCTAATTGTCTGATATGACCAATTGATGCAGTAACTTTATAATCATCTCCCAAAAAAGATTGGATCTTTTTTATTTTACCAGGTGATTCCACGATAAAAAGTTTCATTATATACTATTATAAAATTCATCTTATAATATTTTAAAAATCAATTTTTATTTTTTATATATGAATATATTTCTAATATTAATATATAATGGAATTCATAATTTTATGTTCTACAATTGTATCTATTGCTTTAATATTTGGATTATTTTCTTTAATTGTTACCTATAAAAGAATACTCAGCACAATGGAAAATCCACTATATTTATTTTTCTTAATGGCAACATTATTTTCATTAAATCCTATCCTTGGATTCACAGTATTATGTATTCTTCCAGTTTTTTATCACGATGAGCGACAACTTGTACCACAAATTGAAGATCCGCATATTGTTAACAATATAGTCGACGATGATGATGACGATGATGGAGACGATGATGAAGACGATGAAGACGATGATGAAGACGATGAAGACGATGATGAAGACGATGATGAAGATGTGGGAGATGAACAAAAAGAAGATGATAATGTAGACCCAGATGATGTACTACACGAAGATAGTAATGTACCATCAGAAGTAGTGGAGGAACCACAACAACATAGTCATCCGATTGTTGAACATTTAGATGAAAGCTTGGATGAAGAAATTAATCAAGATATATATGATGGAAATGATGAAAATAATAGAGATTTTAAAAGAAGACGAATCGATCATGATATAGTTTTAGAAACAGAATATATATCAGATTTTTTACGATCATTAGGCGCAAAATCAAATGCTCCTGCGCCTGCTCCAGTCCCAGTACCTACACCCGTTCAAGCAGATCGTCCATCAAGTCCAGTTCCAAATATAGAACGTTCAGAATCACCAATTATACCAGTATTTTTTGATATAGGACCATCAATTGAATTGCCAAAATTAAATTTTCAAAGGTTATCAGAGCTAGAACGTTTACCTGAGTCTCCAACTGAAGAAAAAAATATTCAAATGGAGGAAAAGAAAGAGGAGGAAAAGAAAGAGGAGGAAAAGAAAGAGGAGGAAAAGAAAGAGGAAAAGAAAGAGGAAAAGAAGGAGGAAAAGAAGGGAGAAATACAAATAGTACATAATGCTAGTCGTGTAGGATGTGGGGTATCTTGTGCATTATGTATTCTCAAAATATGTTTATGATTTTAGCAACTTGTGATTGTTCAATATCATTACCATAAATGAATAAATTCATGTTCTTTTTTAGGAAAAAATCAATCGCAAAATCTTTAATATTCTTAGATTTTAAGTTATTAATAAATTCTACTGTGTCTAATATATTATATTTACGATCATACAAATAATTATATCCATGAAACATCATTATATTATTTGGATTATTAACTTCAAATAAATTATTAGTTTCAAATATTTTTTTAACCTTATTAATTTCTTCGTCTGATATTAATGATGTCTTTAGATTTTTGATGATATTTAAAATTTCAGTGATTGATTCTAAAATTAATTTGTTGTTGACATTACAATATATATAAAACATACCATATGTACCCTTAAATATAATATATGATGATTCATTTGAATAACTTGCTCCTAATTTATTTCTTAAAACTTCGAATAATTTAGATGTTGAACCAGATGATAAATATGTAGATAAGAATTTTATAATTGATTCTTGTTCAAATGTTAAATCATCAAAATAAAAACTAATATAAATATAGGATTGGCTTAAATTGTTATTTGGAATAATATATATGTTTGGTTTATTTGATAAAATTTTATAATTAACAGCTGGTTCATCAATTTTGTCTGTTAAAAATGTATATTCTTTAAGATGTTTTTTAATGATATTAATCGTAGTTTTTTTTGAGAAATTACCAGCTATTACAAATAATGAATTTTTTAGTGTATATAATTTTCTAAAATCATTAATATCATTTTTTGTTAAACCAGTGATAGTTTTTTCTGTTCCAATAATTGTTCTTTCTAAAGGAGTTCCTTTAAAAATTTCACTCATTATAAAATCAAATAATGATCTTGTTATATTATCTTGATTCATTTTACGCTCTTCTAAAATAACACCTTTTTCTAATTCTATTTCATCAACTTCATAAACAGGATTAGAATATAAATCTAACATAATATCTATGATTTCTTCAATATCTTTTTTATTCCCATTTATTTCATAATATGTATGATCTCTTGTTGTTCCTGCATTATAATTTGTTCCTAAATTATCTAAACTTCTCAATAATGTTTTATTTGGACGTTTTTTAGTACTTTTAAACATTAAATGTTCTAAAAAATGAGCTACACCATTATTATTCTTATTTTCATTCATAGATCCAACATTAATAAACATACCGACGGAAACTATTTGAGAATCCATCATAGGTATTAATAATGTATTTAATCCATTTATTGTATAATTATATATTTTTAACTCCATAAAATATATAATATAAAAAAATCTAGTATAAAAAAATCTAGTATAAAAAAATCTAGCATAAATAAAAAATCATTATCAGAAGTTATCGATACTCAAAAAATCCAAATTACCCTGAACAACTATTGCATAATCAAGTGCTTCAATTGTTGTTGTAGAATAATTTGTTATTTCAAAGACATCACCAACATTTGCGCCAAAATATCTAGAAACAGGATCTGAATCTAACATTCTAGGCATCTCTCTTTTTTTATTACCAAAAGTTTTAAAATATTCTTCATGTTCAAGTTTTGTTAATAATTTAAATTTAGGTTGTAATACATGTTCGAGAGTATTTGACATTAAATATATCTCTGGGAAAACATATGTTAAAGGATAATCATCAAATTGTTTATATGCTTTCTTACCTAATGATGTAATAATAATGAATTTATGATATTTAGAATATTTATCTAAAAAATGTTCTATATCATTACTGTCTTTTATAGTTGTAATATTATTATAAATTATTTTAATTGCTATATTAGAGTTTTCATAATTAATATTTACTTCTAGATTATCTCCAATTTTTTTAATAGCATTATAAAAATTATTATAATCTTTAACCAACTTACGTGTTTGAACCATTTTTGAAATATTCATTAAAATAATCTGCGTTTTTTCATCATTATCATATTCAAGATTCATTATATATAATATATATATATTTCTATATAATATATTTAATTTTCAATTATTTAAAAAAATTATATAAATTGATATATATTAAAAACAATATGGAACAAATCGAAAAAATACAAAAATTTGTACTTGATAATATAGAAAGTATATTAATTGGACTTGTAAGCGTTGTAATTCTTTATCTAATATTAAATAGAAATGAAAATTTCGAGAATGGATTAAATATCAAACAATGCGATTTTAACGATCCAAATTTATCAGGAAAGTGCAAAGAAATAAGAGATGGCTGCGGAGTTTTAAAAGGTTCTGAATTAAAAATGGAAAATGATATAAAAAAATACTGTAATCCTAAAGCAGAAGGAAAAACTGCGAGAGAAACAATTTCAAGCAGAAGAGATTGTGTAACTGATGTTGAAAGAATAATCAGAGCAAAATACGCCAAGAGCGAATTATGTTCTCAAATAAAAAATATGCCAGGAGTTTCTAAAGATACAAAACTTAATGATTTAAGTTTAAGTTCTGTACAATCAAATGATTTAAATCACGGTTATGCAAATGTTAACTTTTAAGAGTCGCTATCACTAATTGATGCTTCCATTATCTTTTTAAGATTATTATATTTACTTTTATATTCTAATAATTTTAAATCATTTACATCTGATTTTGTAATTGTTGCTGTTTCAGAACCACCATGTTGTGTTTCAGTTATATTTGATTCATTTATAATTCCTTCAATTACATGAATTAATTTATCATTAATTCTACCACATTTATCGTCTACTTTAATATTATCATCATTTATTAATTTTATTCTATTTATAAAATTAAGTTTATCATCTTTAAGTTTATAGTTATATATACATTTTATAACTTTTCCATCTTTATCTTTTAAATTTTTTTTAACATAAATATAATTTGATTCTTTTACATTTAAGGGAAATACAACATCATATTCATCATCATATTCATTATTAAAATTTACTTTTATTCCACTTTGAATTTCAGAAAATTGAATGCCATTTTTGGTTAAAACATTTTTTATACTATTATTTGAAGATTCGTGGGTACCACGTATATAATTAAAAAATGATTGTAAATTAGAAAACATTAATATATATTTAATTATATAAAAAAAAATTAATATATATATAAAATGCCAGAAGCTCCAGAAATAAGACAATATAGTGATGATTTAAATGATTTCTTTGAAGATCATAAATTAACAGAAATAAAAATATTAGCTGGTAGATATAAAAGACATGGAGTTCCAGATCATTTAAACGAACTCAATAAACTTCTACCACAAAAGATTAAAGATGTTAAAACTAAAGGAAAATTTATTTATGTAGTACTCGAAAATAATTATGTTATTGCTATGACGATGGGACTAAGTGGATTTTTTACTGAAGACGATTTAAAACATAATAACATTGAATTTAAAACAATAAATGGATCAATATTTATGAATGATATGAGAAATTTTGGAACATTAAGTATATTTAAAAATATAGAACAATTACAAAAAAAATTAGATAAAATTGGTCCAGATATTTTCTATATTACTGAAAACCAATTTGTTGAAATAATTAAAAGTGCTCCGTCTGCAAAAATTGGTGAGTTCTTAATGAAGCAAACAAAAATTGCGGGTATTGGGAATTACCTTCGTGCTGATATATTATGGATGTGTAAAATAAGTCCATTTAGAAAAATTAAAGATCTTACGTTACTAGAAATAAAAAGTATCTTTACAAATTCTCAAAAATTAATATGGTATTTCTATGATTATAAACAAGGAATAAAAGATAAAATTATATCAAAAACCGATAAATTTCCGATTGATTACGATAGAGACTTTTTTGTATATGGAGAGAAAAAAGATATATATGGTAATGAAATTAAGACTGATACATTAGGAAGTAGAACAATTCATTATGTACCCGATTATCAGAAATAATTATATAAATGTATTATATAATGGAACATTTTAGAAATTATCAAGGTGGTGGAGGTACAGGAGGAACAAGATATGGAGGTAGTGGAATTAGACGTAGTGGAGGAGGTTATAGAAGACCAGTTGTAAGACAAACATCAACAAGTCATACTTTAGGTGGTACTGGTGGAGCGCCTTGGTGGGGTTGGGGATATGGATATTATTGGCCATATGATTATCCATATTTTGAATATAATCCATTTTATGTTCCTTATGAAGTAGAAGTGGTAGAAGTTGAGAAGAAAAAAAAAGTAGAAAAAAAGGTAGAGAAATTTGAATCAGTAAAGTATGTATATCCCGAATTTTTGAAATAAAAATCTAATTGTATTTTATAAATGAATACAAAAGATACATATTTAGTTAAAGGTATTTCTTCAAATAGAACACGTTTAATTAATAGACCTGTTAGTGGATTAGCAGGACACCCAATTGAAGGTGCTAGATGTTGTATAAATAATCCATATGTTGGAAGTCATCATGAGTTACTTAGTTCAGAACCTGCTCCAGTTTCTGGATATGGATTACCTTATTATTCAAGTTTTAGACAAACACACTTATTATCGGATAAAGAAATGTTAGAATTAAATAAAAAAATGGAAAGGGATAATGTTAATTTAGAAGATGTATTTGATAGAAAATACAGAGAAAAGAAAGAGAAGAAGAATAGAAAATAATATATATATTTTATTGAAATAAAATATATATAATTATATATATAATGATAAGTAATTCGAATAGTCCTAAAAATAAGCCTATGGGACATTATTCTTTATTTGGTGGATTCCAAGTAATTAATGAATCACCAAAAGATTATACTTTAAAAGAAATAAACAATGACGTTAAATTTGTATTATCAAGAAATACAATTGGCCCTCAAGGAAATGAATCAAGATTCGTCAAAAAAGTATCTCCCCCAAGAGAAGCAAGTTTAATTGATATTTATAATACATCTATAATAACAGTCGATCAATTAATGGATATCGCAAATAAACAAATACAAAAAATACAAGAACGTGCAGCAAAGTCATTACAAAAAATAAGAAGTACATCAAGTGCAAAAAAAGCATTATCATCTGCGAAAAATAAAATTGCCGAAATCCAAAAGTTAACAGATAACCAAATCAATACAATTAAATCTTTAATTACCAAGGAAAATGCCAAGAAAGCCCAATCCTTAATTAAAAAAATTCAATCTCGTGCAACAAGTCAAATCTCAAAAATTAAAAAATCACCAGAAGTTAGAAGATTATTAAAACAAATAAGCACAAAAATTAAAGTTGTTAAAGCAGGTGTAAGATCACCATCTAAATTAAGTGTTAAATCAACATTAAAGAAAATGAAAGCGATTGTAAAAAAGTCATCTAAAAAAATCTCAATTTCACCAAAAGTTAAAGCAGCACTCAAAAAATTAAGTCCTAAAGTTATTAACTATCTTAAGAAATTAGATTCTAAAAAATTAACACCTAAACAAAAAGCATATTTAAAGAAATTCTCTCCTTCAGTTCTTCGTGCAGTCAGAAAATTATCTACAAAACAATTAAAGAAATTATCATCATCTGTAAAATCATCCTCAAAAAAATTATTATCATCTGTTAAATCATCTTCTAAAAAATCATTATCACCAAAGGTTAAAGCAGCACTTAAAAAATTAAGTCCTAAAGTTATTAATTATCTTAAAAAATTAGATTCTAAAAAATTAACACCTAAACAAAAAGCATATTTAAAGAAATTCTCTCCTTCAGTTCTTCATGCAGTCAGAAAGTTATCTACAAAAGAATTAAGAAAATTATCATTATCTGTTAAATCATCTTCTAAAAAATCATTATCATCAGTTAAATCATCTTCTAAAAAATCATTATCACCAAAGGTTAAAGCAGCACTTAAAAAATTAAGTCCTAAAGTTATTAATTATCTTAAAAAATTAGATTCTAAAAAATTAACACCTAAACAAAAAGCATATTTAAAGAAATTCTCTCCTTCAGTTCTTCATGCAGTCAGAAAGTTATCTACAAAAGAATTAAGAAAATTATCATCATCTGTTAAATCATCTGTTAAATCATCTTCTAAAAAATCAGTATCATCCGTTAAGTCTACACTTAAAAAATTATCAAAAATTTCACCAAAACTTTCACCAAAACTTGCATTACAAAAATCAGAACAATTAGTTAAGAAATTATCTAAGAACACAAAAAATCAACTCAAGAAATTAGATACAAAAGTAATAAATTATATCCGTAAATTAGACTTTAAGAAATTAACACCTAAACAAAAGGCATATTTAGATGATTTACCTAAATCAGTTGTTAGATCTGTACGTGCATTATCTCCAAGATCAATCCAATATTTAAAGAATCCCAGTTTGAAAGTCAGAGATACATTAAGAACAGTTTCTCCCAAAGCATTACAAATAATTAAGAAATATGATTCCAAAGTAATTAATTATATCAAGAAATTAGATTTTAAGAAATTAACATCTAAACAAAAGGACTATCTCAATGAATTACCACCATCTGTTATCCATGCTGTTAGAACATTACCATCTGATATTATAAAGACAGTTAAAACAACAAAGAATCTTTCTAAATTATTAACTACTCCAAAATCATCAAGTGTATCATCTCCAAAATTCACTCCAATAATTACATTACAAGCATTAAATCCTATAAATTATATTCCTAAAGTATTAAATCCATTCACATTCTTTCAATCATCCCCTCCACCTACACCTAAAAAGAAAAAAGGTAAAAAAGAAAGATTTACAAACTTAGAAAACCTTTTTTTTTTGAATCCTAGTATAGAAAATTTTGAAAATAGTGATGAAATTGTTTCAAAATTAATGACAGAAATAGATAGCAAACTTGTTACAATTACAGATACATCTACAAATTTATTAACAAAGAAAGTTAATAATAATCCCAAAGAAAAAGAAATAATGAGTAATTTATTAAAAGAAATATCAAATTTACAAAAAAAGCTTTATAATAATTTAGATAATGTACAAGATGTTGAAACATTACAACAAATTGCAAAATATAATACAAAGATAGAATTAATAAAGAATAATTTATCTAAAGAAACAAAGAAGATTTTAGAAGCATCAATTGTTGCTAAAAAAGCACGTGATGAAGTAAAAAAAGTTGTAAAGCAAAAAATAGATGATTTTAAGAAATCATCTTCTTTTAAAAAAGCACAAAACATTATTAAAACAAATAAAAGAGAATCATCACCAACTCTTATTAAAGCAAAAAAATTAATAATGGATAAAATAAATGCAATAAAGAATTCATATGAATTAAGAGATACTGTTTCAATTATAAATGAAGAATTAAAGAAAATTAAAAAAGCGAAAGCAAAGGTGGAAAAAGCACAATCATCTCCTACTATATTAAATACAATTACTTCTGTAATACCTTCAATACCAAGTATTTTTAAATTACCAACTTTCTTTCAAGAATCACCAAAAGTCAAAGAATCAGTAAATGCTAGCCAACATAAAAAAATAATTAAAGAAATAAAGACAGAAATAAAAAAGGAAGCATCAGACAGTATATTTAAAATAACTGATTCTACTGAAAATAATTTAAAGAAATTATCAAATGTTACAACAAATTTTATTAATAATATAACAGGTCTTTCTAATGAAACAGTTAAAGATTTGAATAGAAATTCAGGTAAATATATTAAAAAATTATCAAATGTATCAAGTGATTCATTAAAAATATTATCAAAGGATGCTAATAAAAATATAAAAGAAATTTCTGATTTATCAAATAAATCAATGAAAGATGCGACTCAAAATATAAAAGAAATCGCAGATTTATCAAAAGCATCAATGAAAGAATTAATTAATATGTTAGCAAGACAAAAAGCATCTCCTACATCAATCACTGTATCTCCTGTAATTAATATATCTCCTCAATCAACACCAAAAAGTGAATATTCTAAAATGCCCCCAGATTTACAAAAAATAATGAGAGAAACACAACCAATAAATGAAAAACCCCCAACTATAAGTACAGTTCCAACAAATGAACTTGATAAACAATCCATTTCTCTCGTTCCTGAAAATCAACCATCAGAATCTCAACCAAGTGAATCATTCAATGGTACTGGATTTTTTGGATTCATTGATCGAGCATTCGGCGCACCAATGTCAACAGGACCAAGAGGACCTCAAGGATATAAAGGTGATAAAGGTGATCAAGGTGAACGTGGTCTCAAAGGTGATGAAGGTGAAAAAGGAGAAAAGGGAGATAGAGGACAAAAAGGAGAAAAGGGAGATAAAGGTTTAGATGGTAAATCTCTTACATGGGATATATTAACACCATTCCAAAAATCATTAATAAAAGGAGATAGAGGAGACAGAGGTTTTCTTGGTGCAATGGGTCCTAAAGGTGATAAAGGAGATACAGGTGATGCACTCACATGGGATAAATTAACACCATCCCAAAAATTATCTCTTATGGGATCAAGGGGACCAGTTGGTCCCCAAGGAAATATGGGACCTCAAGGTCCTAAAGGAGATAGAGGAGAAAGAGGTCCAATGGGAAGAGATTCTCAAATATCGAAATTACAAATAGATTCAAATGAAATCAGAATTAGATCAAAAGATCAAGGAACATTAATTGAAAAAACAATTGATGGTTTAGGATTATATAGTGGATTTGATAAAGTAAATGATTCACAAATTCAATTAGGTAGAGATTTAATCTTAAGAAATAAAAATAATAATGTTTTTACAGCAGACGGAAAAGATGTAACTATTGGATCAGGAAAAAATATTATGTTAAATGGTTTAATTGAAAAAGTAAGAACAAGTGTTGTTGATGCAGATAAAATTAAATTAGGAGATAATAAGAAATTATTATTAACTGATGATAATGAAAATAACTTTTTAACATCTAATAAATTCACAACTGAATTACATGCACATCCAAATTATGGATGGAAATTTATTAAAAACACTAAGGGAAAACGTGATGTTGTAATGGATATTAATAATAACAAAGAAGCCAAACCTGAAATAACAATGAATGCGGATATTAAAATAAAAGGTAAAGCTCAAATAGATGATTTATATATTACAAAGTATAATTTCAAGGATGATAAAAATAAAGATGGAGCAATTTCATTCAGTGACGGAAAATTATTATTTAGTAGTCCTCAAGGAATTGCAATTAATGATTTTATAACGAAGAATAAGTTTTTAGATTTAACATTTGATGGTAAAAAGAAAAGGGGATTAGTTAATTTTTTAAATTCTGATGTTTCAGTAAATAATTTAGTAACAATTTCATCAGAAGATGATGGAATTTATGTACATAATAAGTACAAAGAAAAAGTTCAATTTATACCTAATATAAGAAAAATTAAATTAAATGCAAGTGGAATAGTTGCTTCATCCATATATCCTGGTCAACCAATGATAAATTGTACAACTGGAGATGTTAAAAAAACATTATGTTCTACTAATAAATCAAATGGTAAGAGAGAGTTTGTTAAGTTTAAATTACCAGAAAGAAAATTAATAGATAATATCAAATTATATAATAGAATTGATGCAAATATGGATAAAATCCAAGATGTTGAAATATTTGTAACTGATATTAATAATATAGAAACATTTAGAACAAAAATAACCTCAATACAAGATTTTTACATTATTCCAATCAATGCATATGGTACATCTGTAACAATGCAACATAGTAAACCAAATACTGTAATTAATATTAGAGGTATCAGAATATATTCAAGAAATGTAATTTAATTTTTTAAATTTAATTTATATATAAAATATATATAAATGATTAAATTTGGATTAGATAGTTTTGCTACTAATAATTTTCAAACTTCAATTCCTACTTTAGCCTCGTTAATGCCAAATGTACCATCACCTACAAATTTTGCCGATGATTTCAAAAAGATTGTTACATCTTTAACTAAAGAAGAAGATATCAATTCACAAATTGCTAAAAAAATAAGCACTTTAGAAAAGAAATTACCAAAAAGAAGAAGATCAAGTAAGAAATCAAGTAAGAAATCAAGCAAGAAATTAAGTTTAAAAGTTAAAGATTGTAATACTTGTAAACCAGGTGACAAAGGAGACAAAGGAGATAGAGGGTTTACTGGATTACCGGGATCAAAAGGTGATAGAGGATTTAAAGGTGACAAAGGAGACAAAGGAGATAAAGGAGATAGAGGTGAAAGAGGATTTCCTGGATTTAAAGGTGATAAAGGAGATAATGGTATTAAAGGAGATAAGGGAGATTCAGGAGAAAAAGGAGATAAAGGATCAAAAGGAGATCAAGGATTAATGGGTTTAATGGGATTAATGGGTCCTCGTGGTAATGATGGTGCAAGAGGAGAAATGGGTTTACAAGGAGCAATGGGACCTCGTGGATATGAAGGTCCTGTTGGACCTCGTGGTCCTCGCGGATATCAAGGATTAAAAGGAGAGAGAGGAGCAATTGGATCTCAAGGTATTCCTGGAACTCCTGGAGCACCAGGATCCCAAGGATTAATGGGAGCAATGGGTCCTCGTGGATTTATGGGACCTAAAGGAGAAAGAGGACCTACTGGACTTCCAGGAACTCCTGGTCCAAAGGGAGACAAAGGAGATAAAGGAGATCTTGGACCTATGGGACCAAGAGGCCCTCCTGGAGCTTCTTTAACAACAAAAAGTGGTGCGCCAATTAGTTTATCAGATATTGATTCTCCATCATATAGAGTATCAGTTAATAAAAGATCTGTTATTACAGGAAGCCAAGAGGAACTCAGATTAACATCACCAGATACAAATCAAACAAATGTTGTCTTAGGTAAGAATTTAACAGTTAAGAATAAAGGAAATGTTGTTTTTGCGGCTGATGGTAATAACTTATCAATTGGATCAAATGGAACAGTTAAAATTAATGGAAAGAAGACAACAATCGATAATTTAACTGTACCTAATGTTTTTATTGTCAATGGTGGAAAATCACAATACAATCCAAATGGATTAAATACTGAATTTGCAAAAGCAGGTGATGGTAGAAACATGATCCGTGGAGACACTCACATTGATGGTAACTTAACATCCCAAGGTAGTTTACATGTTAAAGATAGATTAAGAGTTAAAGGTTCATTATCAAGATACAATAAAGATGGATTAGACACTATATTTAATTCTTCCGAAAATAAAAACTTAATAAGAGGTAATACACGTTTTGATGGTGATGTAGCATCGGAAGGTTCTATGTCTAGTTCTGAATTAAGAGTAAAAGGTGGAGTATCTCAATATAATAAAGATGGTTCTGATACAGTATTTAACTTAAATGGATCAAACTTTATCAGAGGTAATACTGAAATTGCTGGTAATACATTTGCAAAAGGAGATATCAATTTATCAGAAAATAGACAACTTAATTTAACATCAAAATCAGATTCAAACTATATTAAATCAAAAGATGGATTAATGGATTTCATTAGTGGTATTACAGGAGGATTCAATTTTATCAAGAGAGATGGTTCTACATCTGATTATATATTAAGAATAAACAACAACAGAGATAAAATACCAAGTGTTTCTATCAAAGGAGACATTAAAATTGGTAAATTTACAATCAGAGATAATGGAGTATCTTTATCAATATTAAATAACAAAAATGAAGAAGTAAAAAATATCCCATTAATGAAAGGTAATGAAAATGTTAAATTAGGTAACTTTGTAATTAGAGAACACAAACGTGGATTAGGCATTTTCAATGAATTAGGAGAAGAAATACAAAAGATTGGATATGCAAGAAGACATAAATTTACAGCAAGCGATATTGAATTAAGTGATACATACAGAAAAGAAAGCGAATTCACTGAAAATCAAAAATTAAGTTGTGTTGAAGGAGATGGTCTTTGTGGAGGAGATTTAAAAATGTGGACAGATCCAGCACAAGCAGATAGCAGAAAATCAATCACATTAGACTTAAAAGATATTAAATTAATTACTCATATTGTAGTTGGTCGTAAATTATTTGATACAAAAGATTCTGAAAATTGTTCCTTAGAAATATTCCGTAATGGAGCATATAATAGTCTTGAAGATAAAACCTTTGGACACAAGTTTAATTCATTATCTGATGAATATGTAATACCTGTTAATAGTCTTGGAAGATATATCAAAATATCTAAACCATTCGTAATTAGAAAAATAAAAGTATTTACACGTAAATTATATGATGATATGTCAATTTATCCAAAAGTAATTATTCCTAAGAAAGTAGCTGAAACTAAAAAAGTTGAAGAACCTAAAAAAGTAGATGAAAAGGCAGAAATGGAAAAAGAAGTTCAAAAACAATTAAAAGACAAACTTGAAAAGGAAAAAGAATCTATTGATGCTGAAGTCAAGAAGAGATTAGCAGCAATGAAAAAAGAAAAATATATGAATGTTGATCCATCAATGTTTGCTTATGAAACAAGCTTTGAAAATTTTGATAATAAAAGACCTCATAAAAATTCTCCCAAACACTCACCCAAAAAACATTCTCCTAGAAGTTCTCCAACTCCCTCACCTAAAAAACATTCTCCTAAACATTTAAGTAGAAGAGAAAGAATTGCATTAGAAGTTGAAAGAAAATTCAAAGAATTAAAAGAAAAAGAAATTAATAGATTAGTCAAGAAAGCTCTTGAAAAACGTAAAAATACTGAAAAATTCCACAACGCAATGGAATCATATGAAACACCTTTCGAAAAATTTACAAATGGTAATGATTTAATGGCAGAAGCATTTGAAAATTTAGATTATTTTAATGTAAATAATGGTCCTGGAATCGAAAATTTTACTATTTATTATGAAGGAGATAAAAACTGTGAAAATGGATTCTGTGGATTACCAATCACAAAAGCATATGTCCAATATGATTCTAAATATGCATTTACAGCACCCGTTTTTACTCAACCAAGATCTGATAAATTTAAATCATTATCAAGAGAATCATCTATTTCATCTAATGGCTCTAATTCAAAGGGAAAGAAAGTAATGAAAAAACCTCATAGAGTAGTACAAAATCCTTCTGAAGTTTCAAATGTTAGACGTTTTTCTCCAGTAAATTCTACCTTTTTATTAACCCCCACTTCATCTAATAGATCAACACCTAAATCAAAACCTAAATCAACACCAAAATCTAATAAATCAACACCCAAATCAGGAAAGTCAACACCTAAGGCAAAATCAACTCCTAAAACAATTGCCAAATTATTAGCAAAGTCAGTTCCTAAAATTTCATCACCAAAAGTTTCAAAGAAAGTTAGTGGAGTCGTACCTCGTTCAAAAGATATTCTTACACAACAATACCAAAAACCAGTAATTGTAAATATAAAGAAAGTATAAATTAAAAGATAAACTAACTGAATTTGTAATTAAATATATCTGAATTATTAAAATCATAAATTTTATTTAATTTTATGACTTCTCCTTCTTCTGAATTTGGTTCTTCAAAATATTTAAGCATTGTTCTATAAGTAATAATTGATATCTTTGAACGTTCACCTTTTTCAACTCTATAATTATTAAGATGATTACATACTTCAAAAGGAATATTTTGATAATATATTTTTATTTTATAATCACTGTTTTTAGCAATATCAATAAATTCTTTTCTAGCATTTGTTGTACTATTTGTATTATCAATAATTATTTGAAATCCATGTAATATATAATCTTTAAATAATTCCATCATTTTCTTCTTATTTTTTTGAACATCTAAACTAATTTGTTTGTATGTATTGAAATTCTTTTGAACAATTGTTGATTTACCACATGCCGGTAATCCAACCAACAGTACAAGTTCTTTAGGTTCATGTTTAAATTTATATTTTTCTTTTGTTATATATTTTTGTAAATCAAGAGTATCGTATAAATCGACTACTTTTCCTAAATCTCCACCTTTTTGATTAAATAATTCTTCTGGTAATTTAAAAATTGCATCTATATTATAGGCAAAATAATAATCACTTATACTAAAATCTTTTGTTCCATCCTTATATTTTCTTCCCGCAGCATCACCACAATAATATAAATCATCAATATCATCATCTTTTTTATTAATTTTTTCAAGAAATAATTTATACATACCAGTTAATGGTTTTCTGTACAAATCATCTTCAATTGAAACAAATATAGACATTTCAAACTTTAATTCATTAAATATATCATTAATTTTCTTACTAAAATCTAATATTTTTGATGATTCATTTAGACCTTTTTGATTTGTAAAAATAACTAAATGATATTCTTTATTTAATTTTTGAAGAATATCTTTTATATTATCATATAAAAAGACCCAATCTGAATCATCTTTGGGAAATTTTGCTCCTGATTTTGTTTTGATAAGAGTTGAATCTAAATCAAACCCATATATCTTTTTATTAGTATTTTTTGAAATAAAATAATAACATGTGTCTCTATGTTCAAATTTCATATTATAAAATAAGTATATAATATTAAATTATATTTTAATCAATTTTTCTGCTACAACCTTTTCTAATACAATTTTTTCAATAGGAACGGTACATTTGTGTTCCTCAGGATACCGGTGCGGTGCGCAAAACTTCTTTGTAGTATCACATTTGCATGTATGTTCGGTTGCGATTGAAAGCCTCTTCTTGCAAACAGCACAGGATACTTTGGTCATTTTATATATATATAGTAAGATATAAATATATCCTCTAAATTTCAGTTTTTTTCACTTCTCGACAACGTCCTTCGCAGCCTTCTCGGCATCCGACATCATCCTTGCGTTCCTTTCGGCTCGCCATTTTCTTCTCCTCTCCTCATGCTTTGCCTGCGCAATCAAAAGCTTCGCATTGCGCTCCTCCGTCGCGTTGCGAAATCCCATCTGCTTGATCTCCTCGGGTGTGGGTTTCACCGTCGCCGGCGTCTTCTTCTTCCACCAGCGTTTAGGCATCTTGTTCGTAAAAGGTACGGTGTTCTCTTTTGCCATGTTTTAAAAATTATTTTAATCCATGTATGATATTAAAATTTCAATTTTTATATTTTTATAAATGATTTTATGAAATCATCATTAAAAATTGAAATAAATTTATATAAGATAACTTCTACAATTAATATAAAGTCAAAATGACGACTATTCCATCAACTGAACTAGCGCTCATGAAAAATTTCCTATGTGAAGGAATTTCGTGGTTTGTTGTTCGAGAGCATACTGATGCAACCTGTTGGTCAATAGATGGGCCGGTAAATGGAAGTGATTGGGAAATCTCATTGAATTATGATGTTAAGACAAGAAATAATATTATATGGTTGAAACCGAATGAAATTACGACTGATATTATAATGACTGAAATCTTTCTTGACAAGAATGATCAGCGATCTAGTTTCCCGCGCAAGGTCTTCTTTAGTATTTCTATGAGCAAGATTAACGGATCTATAAACAAATATTCCGTGAAACTTGTAAAAACGCGCGGTTGTGGACGTGTTAGTACAACTGATCTTGGATTTCTGGAGAAGGAACTAATTGATAATATTGTATATGCTCTTACTAATCCTCTTCCTGAAGAATAAAATATTATATTTTCGTTTATATTTTTGATAAATAATATAATACATTTTAATGTATGATATTATTTATAGTATTTTAGTACATGAATCACCAGATGCTTATTATGATATGATTAATAATTTATTTTATTTTAATAAAGATATAAATATATTTGTAATAGTTCATTGTAATAACTTTATGTATGAAGAATTATCTAAAAAAACAGTTAAGGATGTCATTTTGAATCCATTACATTATGACAAAGCTTATTTCACATATGATATACCTCAAGCTCATTGTGAAAATTATATGCATTGTTTTAATAATAATATTAAATGTAGATACTTCATAACTTATGCATCTAACTGTATGTTTCATAAAAAATTAACATTAGAACATATTGAAAAACAATTTATAGAAGAACCACAATATGATACTCAAAAATATTATATTGAAAATCGTATCAAAGGATGGATATCAAATGAATATTTTTTAAAAAATATAAATATAATTAACCTTTTAAAAGAACATGGAATGAATGAAATATATCCTTGTCAACATGAAGGAGCTGTATTTGAATCATATATTTTTAAGGAATTAACTGACTTTTTAATTGATAATAAGATAAAAGAAATGATACAACATCCATGGACATCATTTGAAGAACATCTAATACCAACTATTTATATTAATATTAAAAAACAACGATTGATAAATATTTGTACAGTTTTCTGGAATCATATACCAGCAATTCACGAAATACAAAAATCATATCAACCATCTGTTAAACGTGTAGAAAGAAAATATGATAGTCCAGTTAGAATATGGCTAAGACAAATAACAAATTCATATGAAGGAATAAATATATAAATTAAATATTATGTATGATATAATATATAGTTTAATTATACATGAATCAATTGAATCATATCATGATATGATTAAAAATATGTTTTATTTTAATAAACATTTAAATATATATGTTGTAGTTCATTGTAATGAATTTATGTATAATCAAGTAAAGAATGATAAATCTTTTAATGTATTAATAAATCCAAGTGTCTGGTCAAAAAGATATTTAACATATGATATTTTACATGCACACATTGAAAATTATTTATATGCGAAAGCGTCTGGTATTAAAAGTAGATATGTTATTAATTTAACATCTAATTGTATGTTTCATAAATATCTTTTTATAGAAGATATTGAAAAAGAAATAATAAATGCGGATATATACACTCCTTCTAGTTATTTTATTGAACCAAATCGTAAATTATGGGTATGGGATAAAATAATGAATAATACAAAAATTATTGATTTATTTTTAAAAAATAATATTAATGAAATAGTTGTTAATTTTCATGAAGGTATTGTATATGAAACTTATACATTAAATAAATGTATTAATTTTATAAATGAAAATAATATTAGAGAATTAATAGTTGATGATTGCCAATTTGAAGAATTTTTAATTCAAACATTATATGTTAATATCAAAAAACAATATTATGGATGTATTTGTCGATTATTTTATGAATTAAAAGATTATGTTCCATCTATAATTGATATCCTAAACACTTCTCAGCCAGTTATTAAACGTGTTGATAGAGTATATAATAATCCAATTAGAATATGGTTAAGAGAAATAACAAAATCATATAAATAAATCACTTGAAATCTGGATTCCATGAATTAGTACCTTCTAAAAATTCTTTCAGAAACCAATTTGTTTTTTTTGCCGGATTTACATAATGTGCATGTCCAAAATCAATTATGTATACCTTATTATTTTTTTCAATAAAATTATATGGCGTAATATCAACGTATTCAATATTTTCATTTTCAAAAAGTGTATCAACAATTAAACGAATTTGGAGAATGATTTGAGGACTTAAACTGGAAAATTCTTCTCCATATTTGTCAGCTAGACACATTTCTTGTAAATCTTCCATTTGAATAACCGCATGATCTAACTCATATGTGACACCAATGATACTTGGTGAAAAACCATATGCGGATGCAATTGTTTGAAGTTCTACTTCACGTTCTACGTCTTCTTTCTTTACTTTCTTTTCATAATCACTAAAATATATGGTCTTGGTATAAACAGCCATTTTTATATGATAATTACTTTATAATAATTATTATATAAATCAATTTTTATATGGTTTTATATGGTTTTATACTTGGTTTTCTAATTGATTCTTTAATGCTAAATATTTATTCTTGTATTTTAAATATTTTGCGTAATATCCACCATCCATCTTAAATCTTGGCGATCTAAAATGTGAGGGTCTTGATTTTTCTTCAAATAAATTTCTATATACAGGTGATGGTTCTCTTACTCTAGTTGGGAAAGGATTTCCAAATGGTGATAACATAGGTTGACGAACTGTTGGAATAACAGCAGGAACAAAATCTGGTGGGAGAGAAAGTCCGGGAAGTCTAAAGAATGGTGAACCAACTGGTGTTCTAATAACAGCATTACCATAAGGAGCGAATGGACTTAAAAATGGTGGTCCTATAAATGGAGGAGGGAATAAAAATGGGGGGAATCTGAATAATATTAATTTTGGTGATGGTTCTGGGGCAGGGGCGGGTGGGGCAGGTGTGATAGCAGCGATTGCAGCTGCTTTAAATCTAGCAATATCGGCTTTAATAGTATTATCAGCGTTAGCAATAAACTTACTATTATTATTTAATTTTGGAATATTCGCGTCACTAAATGGGTTAAACAACTTACCAAAAAATGGACCAGCAGCAGCAGGTTGAAAATCATTAGAAATTATTATTGCGAACATTGATCCAGGTTCTCCTGCTACTGCTCCTGCTGCTGCTCCTGCTAAAGCAGCAGCAGGATAAGCATTAATCATATGAATTTGACATGAATCAGCATTTGGAAAATTATATTCATTTAATTCTGTTTTTATTCTTATTTTTTTACCAGTATCATTATCAACACCTACATTAATTTTAATTAATTGTAAAGTTCCATCAGCTGGAGGATTATTCGCATTATTAGCCTTAAATAATATGTTATCACCTACAAAAACAAGTATATAAATTTGAGCCATAATATATAATATACAAATATAAATAAAATTGATTTATAAATATTATAATTTAAATTATAAATTACTAAACATGTATTCTAAAGAAATTTTATTAAAAGATGTTAAGAAATCTTGGTTACCATTATTAGATAATCAAGAACTTGATAAAATAATAAAAAAATTAAACACATATAAAACAACCATTTATCCTGAACCTAAAAATATATTTGAATGTTTTAAATACTTTGAATTAAATGAAACTAAAGTAGTATTCTTAGGTCAAGATCCATACATAAATGAATGTGAAGCCATGGGATTATCTTTCTCAGTTCCAATTAATTGTAAACTACCTCCTTCTTTAAAGAACATCTATAAAGAACTAAATATAGATTCAACCAATGGAGATTTAACTAATTGGGCAATATCAGATCAATTCTTAATGTTAAATACTTCTTTAACTGTTTTTGCTAAACAATCAAACAGTCATACTGATATTTGGAAAGATTATACAGATCAACTCATCACAAATATATCAACATTTGTTACCAAAACAATCTTTTTATTATTAGGAAATCATGCGCAATCTAAATTAAAATTTATTGATTCTAAACATATAATTATAACTGGAGTCCATCCTTCTCCACTTAGTGCCTATAGAGGATTCTTTGGTTCTAACATTTTTGAAAAATTAGAAAAAGAATATAAAAGTCTATTTAAAAAATCCATCGATTGGAGTTAATTTATTTTCTCGAAGTCTTCTTTGCTTTTTTTGTTGTCTTCTTTGCTTTTTTTGTTGTCTTTCTTGTTGTCTTTCTTGATCCCTTCTTAGAACCTCTTTTGAGTTGAGGATTTGGTCTTCCACTTTCAGAAGCATAGATGGCACGCATTTGAGCAAGAGCACGTTTGTAAGGTAATCCACGTTTTGAATAGCATTCTTTCATGTCTGATTGTTTACATACTTTGAATCCGTCAGATACTGTCTTTATTTCGTAAGGCATTTATATATTTGTTTTATATATTTGTGTTATAAAATTCTTTTAACGCATATAAATATTTTAATTTATACTTTAAATATTTTTTATAAGAACCTCCTTTCTTTTCACTTGCAGTTGGTTCTGGAGTTTCTGATGCTATAAATGTTTTCTTTGGTTTTTCTTCACTTGTTTCTGTAAGTGTATCTATATTGGAAACTACTTGAGTTGATTTTGCGGGTGGAGGATGTATTGAGTAATGAGTCTGTATTTTTGGTTGCTGTGGTGTTAACTCAGTGATTGGATCAAATGGTTTCGGTTGTGGTGTTAAAGCAGCGATTGGATCAAATGGTTTCGGTTGTGGTGTTAACTCAGTGATTGGATCAAATGGTTTCGGTTGTGGTGTTAAAACAGCAATTGGATCAAATGGTTTCGGTTGTGGTTTTTCTGTTGATGTATCTGGAAATGTAATATTTATTTGGTTTTGATTCATTCTATACTAATAAATTATATAATAAATTATATAATTTATAAATTAATTTTAAACTCCATCAATATATTCATTTTCTTTGATTTTGATTCTTGGCAAAATATTAATCGCCATAAGTTCTTGAAACAATAGTTTTGTAGCATATGGAATTTCTACTAGTGATGTATCTGTATTGTTTTTACAAGCTGAACAAATATAAATTTCCTTATCTATTATTTTACTAGCTATTAAACCACATGTGTTGCAAATATGAACTTGATATCCATCTGAACAATTAAACATTCTTTCTCTTAAAAATACTGATGCTCCATGTGATGTCATTGACCAACATTCCATTTCTCCGAATCTGAGTCCACCATCTCTTGACCTTCCTTCAGGTGGCTGTCTGGTAAGTGTCTGCATTGGTCCTCTCGCACGACCATGAATTTTATCCTTAACTAAATGTTTCAATCTAGCATAAGCAGACACACCAACGAAGATTTTTGTCTTCATTTTAATACCAGTATAACCACAATACATTTCTTCTTCGGCATATTCTTCAAATCCATTTTCTTTTAGAACATCATTTAATTCTTCTACATTTGTTTGACCAAATGCAGATCCATCAATGAATTGCCCTTTAATTGCTCCAACTTTTCCTGTAAACATTTCAAGTAATTGGCCAACTGTTTGACGAGTAGGTAAGCAACAAGGATTGATAATAAGATCTGGAACCATTCCTGATTTTGTATAAGGCATATCTTCGGCATTTAATAGCGCTCCAGTAGTTGCCTTTTGTCCAAAACGAGAAGCATATTTATCTCCAATACCAGGAACTCTTTCTGATCTAACTCTCATATTATACATTTCATATCCTTCATTATCATATATTCCATTCCAAACTTTATCGACAACACCCTTTGTATTTGATTTATAGATTTCACTCTCATCTTTAAACACTTTGTTGTTAGCATTTGGTTGAATTGGACTTACTTTACCTATAATGAAGTCACCATTTTCAATTACAGTCTCTTCTGGAACAAATCCCTTTTCATTTAACTTATCATAATTGCCATCTTTCATACCAGTTGTTTTTGTAGGATCTGGTTTCATGAATACTTCATCTTGGGATGTAGCAGGATTCTTTTCTAAACTAACTTTGTATTTCTTATATCCAGTTGCTCTGTATAATCCACGATCAACTGCTGTCTTATTGATAATCATACTGTCTTCTTGATTGAAACCACTATATGCAGCAATAGCAATCACAACATTTTCAGTATATGGTACATGAACAGTATTTAAATAGTTTACTGATTTTGTTCCAACCATTGGTCTCTGTGGATGATATAAGATAAAACTAATATCACTTCTATATCTATAATTTGTAGCATAAATACCCATAGATTGTCTGATATGTGAGAAATACACAATGTTCTTAGTTGAATAGTTATTTTCTGGGAATGGTTGTAATGATGCAATTGATCCTAACATTAAAAATGGATGTAATTCTGTATGAGTATAATTTACATATACTGTATCATTATAACGGTTAAGAGTATTTCCAATTGGATTTGCATCCTTAATTATAATAGATCTCTTTCTATTCTCATTTTCTAAATTATCAAATTGACACGCAATCATTAAGTTATCAGTTGCCTCAATATCAATGTATTCAACAACATCTGGATATTTAGAAATAAATTCATCCCATGATTTCATTGTCTTAGTTTCTTCTAACATCTTCTTTGTTAACACAAGTTTGTTATTTTGAACTTTTAATAATGGTCTGTATAAACGCCCACCATCACAATAGATTTTTATTTCCAATTTATTAATATCAAATGTTATACCAACACTTGGATGTAACCCTTGATTTCTTTTACTCTTTTCCAATACTTCCTTAATTTCAAAAGGCTTATTTGTTAATCCAACTAATTCTCCATTTAAAAATACTTTAACATATTGTTTTATCTTTATCGGTTCAACATCTTGTAAATTAAATAGTTTATCTTTTAATAAATCTTTTATAATCGGAATATGAGAATATAACATTAAAGATATGTTTGCACTTAATGATAATTCTTTCACTAACCCAATCTTTTGACCTTCTGGAGTCGCATTTGGACACACAAAGAATGCCTGGTAGTTATCAGCATTACGAATTGTTGTAATTTTATTATTTGAAGTGTCTAATGATGGTGTTAAGAATCTTCTAAAATATGCATTTGTTTGTAGATACGAAATTCTTTGTAGTAATTGAGCAACACCCTTTCTCTTAGGACTCCAAGAACCAGTTGCTAAACCAGCTTTTAATCCATTCTCAATAATATTTGGTTTAATTTGTGTTATAACGTTTATAGGTGATTCATCACTAATATTTTTTTTATTGAAAAACTTTGCACAATCATTTAACATTTTCTTATAATGTTGCTTGAATAATATACCTAATAATACACCAATATGATCAATACGCTTATTTAAGTAACTATCACGATCATCAATTTCTGTTCTTCCTAAAACAACATTTAACATTTTATTACACATATAACCAATATAAATTGCTTTATTGATAAGATTTTTACCCATGTGAGGTAATAAATCATTTTCTAAAATCTTAACAACATGCATTCTCTTTTGTTGTTCTCTTATTGATTCATCTGTTTCTGAATATCTTTTGTTTGACTTTAACTTTGTTGTTAAATATTCAATTGCATCCTCTTGAGTTCTAATAACTTTAAAATTTCCTTTAATATCCCGAACTTCAGACAGAGATTTATCTAATGAATAACGTAACATATTTGTCATATCAAAATCATTAATGTCATATACAATATATTTAATAATATCATAATCTGATGTAATTCCCAATGCTCTTATTAAAACAAATAATGGAATTTCTGAAAATTGATTTGTTAAACATACAACTGAATCATTCTTTTTTAATTGTAACAACAAAACATTAACCATTCCTAAAATATTTGATTCTTTTGAATTTACTTGAATTTGATACATAACATTATTTTTATAAGTATTGTCCTTTTTAGTAAAAACAAGAGGTTTATTAGAACAGATTTGTTCATGAGGAAGAACAACTTTTTCTCCTCCCTTAATAATGAAATAACAACCAGGATCATAAGGACACTCTGTATTTGGTAAATCTTTTCTTAATGTTGTAATACAATATTTTGATTTAACCATAATTGGAATCTTAGCAACCGGAGTTTCCTTTTCTTCAGCAATTACTTTTGTAGTAGTCTCTTCTGTCTCCAAATCAATTATTTCAAGTATTTGTTTAACATCTGCAACTAACTTAGATTGATAATCTAAATTCTTAATTCTGGCATCTTCTGGGAACATTAATTCATCATTATTTTCGTTTATCGGAGGTTTTAATCCAATATTATCAAACTGAAATCTATGACGATAGATTTTATTATTATGATATTTTTCATTAAAAATATTTTGACCTTCTTTTAGTTCTTTGTATATAATTTCTTCTATAAATTGCGCAAATGAATCTCTGTTTGTTTTGTATAAGTCATTTTTCATTAATAGATCAATTAATGAATAAATATTTTCATTGTTTACTTCTTGACTCATAATTTTAGTATATATAATTATCTTTATATTTAAATAATTTGTTAATTCAATTTTTATGAAATTTTATGTATAGATTATTATAGATAACACAATTATAATATTATGCTGAAAATGTTCGCTAACACAAATCTTACCACTCATGATCAAGAAAAGATCAAAGAGTTAGACAATTTAATATTAGAAACATTGGCAAATAACAAATTAAATAATACATCCAAAATACAAATTGATAAAAAAAAGGCAAAAAAGGTTTACAAAGAATTAAATCAATTTGTAATTGAAAATAAATAATTTCTTAATTATAATATATATATATACAAATGACAGACAAGTATGAAGAAAAGTATTTAAAATACAAACAAAAGTATTTAGAATTAAAGAATAAAGGCGAAGCAGATACTAGTATTACTGGAGAAGCAGCCAAAGCAGCCAGAGCTAAAGTATCAAGCGAAGATATTTACAGATCTAGTAAACTTACAAGATTATCAGATGGAACTACATTTCACCTTAATAAAGATGGACTAAAAACAGGTGTAATTGTCGGTAAGCCTGATATTAATAATTTCAATGATCCTATATATAACGTTGTTTTTTTTGGGGAAGATAAAATCACAACAGTAAAAAGATCTGAAATTACTCCTACAGGAATAGCTGCACTCGCCGCTGCTGCAGACTTAGCAAAGAAAAATACAGTAATTGGAGCAAAAGCAGTTGGAAGATATGGTTCTATTGGCGCCGTAAAAGTAGCTGAAGGAGCAATTTCCGCTGCAAATACTGCCGCAGATATATATAAAAGACTTTCTCCTAAAGTATCTGAAGGAGCAATTTCCGCTGCAAATACTGCCGCAGATATATATAAAAGACTTTCTCCTAAAGTATCTGAAGGAGCAAAAGCTGCAGCATCTGCAATACAAGCAGCTGTTTCAAAGGCAGTTGCACCTGCAACACAAGTAGCTGTTGCAAAGGCAGTTGCACCTGCAACACAAGTAGCTGTTGCAAAGACAGCACCTGCAACACAAGTAGCTGTTGCAAAGGCAGTTGCACCTGCAACACAAGCAGCTGTTTCAAAGGCAGTTGCACCTGCAACACAAGCAGCTGTTGCTCCTGCTGGAGATCTCAATACACAAGTTAAAAGTATATTAGACGCAAGTGAATATTAAATTTGTTAAATTTGTTATAATTATAAAAATATAAATATAATAAACATGAAAATTGTTATAAATTCTCATACAAGAAATTATATTGCATTAGAACATTTGTTAGAAAGTATGAAAATTCATGATGAATTTAAACTATATGAAACTATAATAGTTATTGGAGGATATCATGATAGTTATAGTAAATATCATATTCAGAAAGATGAAAATATTACATACATCAAATGTAATCATAATAGTATGGATTTTACAGGATTATTAACATTATTAGATTTATATAATAAAGATATAGATGAATATTATTTTTATTTACATGATACTTGTAAAGTTGGATTAAATTTTTATAAAAAATTAAAATTAGTAAGTGTAACAAATGTTACATCAATGAAAATAAATTTTCATTTTTCAATGAATATTGGTATATATTCACAAAAAATAATTAATCAATTTAAGGATTTTCTTTTAACAACAAAAAATGAAGATGAATCTAGAACAATTGAATTTAAATGGAATCAATGGTTATGGGAAGATTATATTTTTAAAAATGATCCAAATGTTACTATATTAGATAATTATTTTTCTTATTGGAATCCTTCTGGGCCATTTGATTATTATAAAACTGGAAATATGAGAATTATTGAATATTATCCCAATATAGATTTATATAAAATGAAAGCAAATTACGGTGTATCAAAAGTGGCAATTATAAGTAATTAAGTAAAAAATTGAGCTCTCGTTTTACTCACACTAATTTTTTATTTAATTTTTTTAATAAAAATTGAGCTCTCGTTTTACTCACACTAATTTTTATTTAATTTTATTTTTTAAGAAAAAATTAAATTAAATAAAAATTGAGCTCTCGTTTTACTCACACTAATTTTTTATAAAAAGTTTTATTTAACTTTTTATAAAAAATTGATTTTAAAACAAATTTTAATATAAACAAATAATTTATTATGAACAAAAATCTCAATGAAATAAATTTTGAAGATGATATTTGGAAGGAATTTGACATAACTCTTGCCGAAATTAATTCAAAACCGAAACATCTCGATATAAATTTATGTCAAGAATGTAAAAGCATGAATCTAATTCATGATATTAAAGATGCAACTATTTGTAAAGACTGTGGTACTGTCCAAGGTTTTACTTTAGATAAAAATCCTGAATGGATTAATGGTGATGATGGTGGAAATGAAAATGACAGATGTGGTAATGCAACAAGTTATTTTTTTCCGCAGTCATCATTAGGAACAAATATTAAGAGTCATAAGTATGACAAAATAAAAATGGTTCATGATTGGTCTCAAATGCCATATAAGGAAAGAAGTTTGTACGAAGTATTTCAATACATCGATGCAAAATGTGATAAAGTTGGAATTGTAAAATCAATCATAGATAATGCAAAAATTCTATACAAAGTAATAAGTGATATTAAATGTCCGAAAGGGAAGTCAATTATTATAAGAGGATTAAACCGTAAAAGTTTAATTGCTTCTTGTGTTTACAATGGCGCAAAGAATCAAGGTTTACCAAGAACAACAAAAGAAATTGCTGATGTTTTTGGATTAACAGTTAAACAAGTAACAAAAGGAAATCGTAAGTATGATAACTTAATAGATAATTACAAATACATAAATGAAAGTAAGAATAATCTATCAATAAATTATATTGATAGATTCGGAACAAAATTAAAAATATCAAATGATATATTGAACTTAGCAAAAGAAATATCTATGAATATTACAAAATTAGATATTGCCAGTGGTCACCAACCACCTTCAGTCGCAAGTGCATCTCTTATTTTAGCATTAAAAATATCTAATTTAGAAATAGATAAAAAGCAGATATCTAAACTATTTGGAATTAGTGAAGTAACAATAACTAAAACATATAAGAAAATATTAGAATATGAATATATAATAAAAAATAATAAAATGACCCAGTCATTATTAAATATGTCCACAAACGATTTTTATAAAACAAGAATTGAACACAAGAAGATAGAAGAAAAAATAAAAGACCAAAATTCAGATTATATTGATACATTGATGAAATTTAATAAATTAATTATCATTGATGTTAAAGATATTATGGGATGTATCAATATCGACTTGATGCATGAATTTTATCAACCCAAGAGTCCATCTACAATAAATCCATTATCAACCTCTAGTACATTATGATATTCATTTATATGATCATGATTAAAATATTCAAACTTGTATGCGACTGCCAATTTACCTGAATTTTTTTTAGAAAAATTGCGCAGAAAATCAAAGAATTCCTTCGGTTCACTTCTATATTCATACAATATCTTTCCATCCACAACTTCCATTACATTTAGTGGATACTTAATAGAACATTGTTGTTCTTTTTCATTCTTATTTACAAAAATTATATTTCCATTTCTTGTAACTGTAAAATGACTCACTTGGAAATAGGCCGGTTCTTGTGACTTCATTTGTTGTTGATTTTCTTGCATGTTCATGCTTTATATATATATTATATTCATATATAATATATATATTTCAATTTTTCAGCCTAATTTTTTAATTTCATAAATGAAATCAATTATGAAATTAAAAAATTGAAATTTAGATCAATTATAAACATATATACATATAATTATAAAGATTAAAATGCCGCAGAATAAAAAAATTGAGCCTTCAGCCTAATTTTTTAATTTCATAAATGAAATCAATTATGAAATTAAAAAATTGAAATTTAGATCAATTATAAACATATATACATATAATTATAAAGATTAAAATGCCGCAGCCTCCTGCGATCGCGCCCAAGGAAATTGTCGCATGGCTTAAGACCATGCTTAATGGAAATGTTGGATTTGCTATTATTGATGGAGAGAATTTGATGAATCATCCTCCCCAGTATCTGAAGCACTATTATAATAATTGTATGATTGATTGTGTGACAAATTGTCTTCGCCCAATGATTGTTAGTAAGAGTCATCACATTACTCGTCTCAAGTCTCGTCTTGTGGGATGTGTTGTTCCAGATGATATTATCTATTTCTGTCTACATTCACCAAATGAGACATTTAGTGATGATGCATTTATGATTGAACTCTTCAAGTCATTGGCTGATGAGAATATTCCTTCTGTAATTGTTACATTGGATAATTTTTCTAATCGTCAAAGTTGGAAGAAGGATAAGTTGGTTGCAATGTTTAGTTTTAATATGATGCCGAAGCGTCCGCGTAGTTTTAAGGATGAAGGTGTAGTCATCTATAAGCCTAATATGGATCAAATTATTAATACTCAAGTTATTACAATTCCATTTAAGCTTGTTGCACTTGGACAGAAGCAGCCTCGAGATGGTGGAGGTATGGAAATGGCTCCTGATACATCAAGACCTCGAATTGAAGTTGTCTAAAGTAAAAATTCTTTGACGGCATCGTCTATCTTTGTAATTATTTTATATTTGAAATTATCATCAAATATATCTTTAAAATCTTTTTTTATGTCTTCAATATCTTCTTCATTTTCTTTAGATATTAAAACCATTTTAATACCTGCCATTTTTGCGCCAATTAATTTATGTTCTAAACCTCCAATCTTTGTTATATTGCCAGATAAATCTACTTCGCCTGTCATTGCCATATCATGTTTAACTCTTTTATTTAAAAGAATTGAAATGAAACCAACAGTAAATACTGCTCCAGCACTTGGTCCATCTTTTGGTATAGAACATTGGGGAGCATGAATATGAAATCCATTTGTAAATTGATCTTTTAATTCTTTTTGAATGTTTTTTAATTTATTATGTTGTATGTAGTTAACAGCAACTGTAAACGCACATTGAATACTTTCTTTCATTACATCACCCAATGATCCTGTAAGTTTAAAATTAAAAGATTTATCCGACGAATAATTATTCTTAATTTGTATTGGAACAATTCCACCAATACCAGATGTTGTTGCATATAATCCATTTATAATTCCAACTTCAGAAGTTTCATGAATTTTTTGTTGTACAATTGGTTTTTCATCTAATAATTTTAATATATCATCATATGATAATTTTACAGAATCAGGGTAAGAACTAAGCATATATTCTTTATTTAATTTCATTATTACTAATTCCATTTTTCTTTTAATATCTCTAACACCTGCTTCCATTGTGAAATCAATTATTACTTTTTTTAATGTTTCATCATCAATTTGAATTTTAGTTTTAAATCCAATTGAGTTTATTAATTCTGGTATCATAAATTTATTTAATATATGAATTTTATCGTATATTGTATATGCTTTAACTTCAATATCAATAAATCTATCCAACAAAATAGGATCAACTAATTTTTTATCATTAAATGATGTCATAATAATACAATTATCCAAGGGAAAATCTATTCCTTGAAAAAATCTATCTTGAAATGTTTTGTTCATATTTGGATCTGTTAAATGAATTAAAATAGATGAAATTTCATTTGTTGATCCACCATGTTTCGCACATGATTTGTCTAACTCATCAAAATATAATATACATCTATTCTTACCAATTTCTGACATCTTTCTAACAATTAATCCGGGTTGAGATCCAGAATACGTATATCCATGACCATGTAAAAGTTCTCCGTCATTTTGTCCACCAAGCGTTATTTGAATAAATGGAATATCTAGTACATCACCAATTGATTTTGCTAAAAGTGTTTTTCCAACACCAGGCGGTCCATATAATGCGATTGATGAACCTTTACCTTCTGGATTAGAAATCCATTTTGAAACTTGTAAAATTAATTGTTCTTTTACTTTTTTATGTCCATATGTTAAGTTATTCATGTTAGTATCTAATTCATTTATATATGAACGTAATGTTTGTGATATTAATTTATTTTTAAAAAAGTTGATATCTTCAGGATTAGACCATGGAAAATTTATAATTGTTTTTACATACATTAATTGCTTATAATAATCATTATTATTTAATTTCATTTCAGCAACTTTTTCTAGTGCTAATTGTTTAACAGTTTCTGGAATATATTTTGAATGTAATATTTGTTTTTTATAATCTGTATCATTTATAACTGACATATTTTTCATATCATCTTTTAATAACATATTTATTTTCTTTAATCTCAATTGACTCATAAATGGTAGACTCTCATAAATAGAATCACAAACATTATGTAATGATTTCTTTTCTTTTAATAAATTAAATATCATACCTCCTAGATTAATAGTATTTTCATCCCCTAATAATAATATACGAATAATATGATATATATCAGATCCATGTGTTTGTTTATCTATAAATTCTTTAAATATTTGACTAATAGTTTTATTATTTAAATGTATATACTTTTGATATAATTCATCTAAATACTTGATGTAATCACTTATTGATAAAACAATTATGTCACATAATCTTGAATATTTTAAAACATTCTTTTTAAAATTCTTACTTTCACTTTCATCCAATTGATCAACAATTGTTTCAATATGTTTTCTTTTATTATATAATCCAATATTTGTTATCTGAGATGTTTTAAAATATATATTAATATCATCATTAACAAAATAACCTTTTATTATAATATAATGTGTATTATTATATAAATATAAATCATAAACATTATCTATAATATCATCTTTTGATAATTTATTTTTTTTGATAAAAATGTTATTATTGAATAAATTAAAAGTATCAACTATTTTTTCTCTCTCTACTATTTTTAATTCAGATACTCCAGTTGAACAAAATATTCTTGAATAGAATTCTATTATTTTTTCAGTATCCTTATCATATGAAGTGTTTGAATATAATTTAATTATATCATGAATATTATTCATTCCAACATTATTAATTAAAATTTTTAAATTCGGCTTAATATCTATTAAAGGAGTGTGAATTTCTTTAGAAGCTATCAATAAATTTTTATACTGAGGTAATATTCTAAGTCTTGATATCTGAATATATAATAAATCAAATTGTTTATTATCATATAATTTTTGTAATTGAGAATCCATATCTTTACATACATCTTGCAATACAACAGAACTATTATATATTGTATTTAACTGTTTTAATACTTCAAATAACTCATTCAAATATACATTTTTATCATTTATTGAAATATTATTATTTTTTGAAAGATGGTGTATATGTCTACGCAAGTCATCTATTAATTTTACATATTCATCATATTCATTACGCAATATATGATTTTTATATTCCTTTATATTCATTATAATTATAATTATATAATAAATATAATTTTTATACAAATAGAATTGGTATAAAAATTATAGTATAATATTTTATGCTAATTTATGGTATCATTTAATAATTTATCTACAAAATTATTTAAATTATTAATTTTATTTTCATAAGAATTTTCTTCAACAATAAGATTAGAAATAAATTCTATTAATATTAATTTCGTTTCATCTTTGATCTGAAAATCATTCATATTAGAATGTATTTGTTCCATTAATGTATAAAATTCTGATGCATAATCTCTTTCAATAATTGTAACTGTTTTTTGTTCATTATCTTCTATTGATGTTTGTGTTTCTACTTCATTATTTAATAAATTAGAATCATTATTGTATGATAAAGTTAATATTTCATACTTAGTTTTAATTTCTTCGTTCTTATTTTTAATCATTTCATTTAATCTTTTAATATCTGTTTCTTTAATTTCTATAAATGAATCACAATATTGTTGTACATTTAGTTTTAACTTATTTTCAAATAAATTAACAATACTACAAATATACACATTTGTTTCATTAATATTATTTGTTATTTCTAATTTCTCTTCATCTGACATCTTATTTACACAATTTATATTTGTATTGTAATTAATTTTATTATAATAATTTCTAAATAAATAAAAATTATCAATCATTGTCGTATAATCATCATACAATAAATCATTCTTTAATTTATTAGAAACAATTATTTCTAATTCTTCATCACTTAATTTAACTTTATTTTCTATCAATAATTCTGCTCTCGAAAAATTCTTTCTATCCGTAGCACTTATATTTATTAATCCATTTAAATCTATCGATATTGATACATTTATTACAGGAACTCCTCGTGGCTGTTTAGGAATATCTTTCAATACAAATTCGCCTATCATAAAATTTTCATGGATAAATTGACTTTCTCCTTGATATATTTTTATTATAACTTCTGTCTGATTGTCCGCTTCAGTTGTAAATTGCTTTATCTTATTTGTTGGGATTGTTGTTCCACGATCTATTATACTTATAAATTGACCTCCAACCGTCTCCACTCCAATTGATAATGGAACAATATCCATTAATATCATTTGATTGTTTAATAATTTGTTACCATATAATGCTGCTCCAAATGAAACTGCTGTTAATGGATTTATTATATATGTATATTTCTTTTCATAAAATTCTTCTATTGTTTTTTTCATAAATGGAACTTTAGATGTTCCTCCAATCAATATTACATTATCTATTTCTTCCCTCTTTAAACTCGATATTTCTATAACTTTTTTTATTGGATTTAATAAACGCTCTTTAAGAGGTGTAAGAAGTTCAATATATTTTTCATTTGTTATACCTAAATCATTCGTTGTTGTGATTGTATCAATATCAGATAACTTTATTTTAATATCCTCTATCTTTTTAATATTATCTTCTGTTTTATCCCATCCAAAATATTCAAATAATATATTGTTGATGTCTTCACCTCCTAATAAATTATCTCCACTTGTAGCGATCACTTCATATATATCTAATCCATCTTCATCTTTTGTTGCAGTTAGAATAGATATATCAGTTGTTCCAGCACCAATATCAACAACCATTATATTCTTATCAAAATTTTTATTATAGTGATAATATGTAATACATGCACTTGTTGGTTCATTAATAATTCTAAATAATTTCATTCCAGATAATGTAAATGCATCTTTTGTAGATTGTCTTTGTTTTTCGTTAAAATATGCCGGTACAGTTAAAATAATTTCATAATCTAATGGGAGTCTTTCTGATATTAAATGTTGATCAATAATCTTTTTAATTTTAGATAATAAAAATGATGTTAATTCTACTATGGAATATTCTTTTTCATGAACTATTATATTTTCTGTGGACATTCCAATTAATCTTTTTAAATTTCTTATTACAATCCATTCTTTATCATTAATATTTAATACATCATTTCCGGTTACAACAATCGAGTTGTTGATGGCAATTAAAGATTTAATAAATGAATTATCTTGATTATCTTTTATAATTGTTAATTTATTATTATGATAATATGAAATACATACATTATTAGTTCCTAAATCAATTCCAATAATCATAAATTTATAATTATAAAATTATGATTAAATAAACTTATTAAATATCTGTTTTAGATTCTAATATAGGATTCTTCTGAGTTTTTTCTTTCACATAATTATAAAATTCATTAACCCATGTATAATCTCTAAAAATTAATCCATAGAATTGATGAGTACTTGCTAGTTTATTAAATAATTTCTTATCCCCACTCGGTTTATCAATCCTCTTTAAAAAATCATCTTTTGTTTGTTGATTAAATTTTAATAATAAATTATATATATCATCTACTCCTAATTCTGTATCTTTAAATAATTTTACTTCTTCTAAATGATCTCTTAATGTAATTTCATTCATTTTATCATTTTGATGATTTGTATTTGGTGAAAATATATTAGTATATTTTGCACTAATCTTATTGATAAAATCAGGAATCTTCTCAAAAGAATATATACTAGTTACAGGATTTGAACTATTTAAATATTTTATACATCTTCTAATATCTTCTTCACTTTTAACATCATGAATAAAATATAAAACATCTCTATCAACTTCATTATCTTCATATAATTTTTTAAGAGCATGAAATCTGTGTTGACCATCGGCAATATAAAAATGATCCGTATCCATACCTTCTTTATAAAAACACATGATATCTAATGGTTTAATAAATTCATCAGGATTATTTAAATAATGATTATAAATATTCTCAACATGTTCTTTGGATACTCCTCTATTTTCTTTACTAAATTCTAAAAATTCTAATATCTTACTAAATTTATGTTCAAATAATTTATTTTTATAAACTTCATTCCCAAATAATACATCCTTCGCATATATTGTTTCATGAACGGATGATTCTGAACTTGTGTCTGAATAACCATCTGAATTACTTTTTTCAGATCCTGATTGGGATTGGGATTCGGATTGGCATTCGGATTGAGATTCTGAATTAGACGCTTGTTTAATAACAAATTCTTTATCTACATCGTCTAATAATATTTGTTCCATAATTTTTGTAATAACACTTGTAGTAACATTTGATGGTTCCATTATTTCTATAAAATTATTTGTTTATATAAAAAAATTAGGATTAAACATAAATCGAAATCCAAAAAAATTGATATTTTATTAAATTATTCTTATTAACTAATAGTGTATAATATGAATACAAATCTATTTGAAGAAGTTCCCAAGATTGATCCGAAATATACAACAGTTAAAACCATCCAACAAATGGAAGAAGATATGAAACTCGCAACTCAAAAGGAAATGGAGAAATTATCTTCTGCAATGAAAGAACGTGTATCTGCTCCTCAAAAACCATTTGAAGTTGAAGAATCTTTTCTACCAGGTTCTGATAATGAAGATGATGATATAGAAACATCTGAAGATGAAAAACAAATATTATTTTCGATAAATGGATTAAATAGTTTGAGTAAGAAAACTAAAGGAGATAAGAAAAAGCAATATGTAAAACCTAAACAAGAACATAATTTAATCAATAATGTTATTATGGTTGAAAAGTTAAAGAATGAGATTGATAAATTAGAAAATAGAATTAGATACAAGGATTTAGATATATCAAATCTGAATGTTGATAATCTAAAATTAAAAACATATGTTGATAAACAAAACCTTTTTAATCAGATTATGAAAGAATTAAATGAGAAAGAAATGAAAATTAATGACTTTCATAAATTATATTTAAATGCAAAAAGTAATAATTCTAGTAAAATTGTTATTTTTCAATTAACGGAATTACAAAAATTATTTGAATTAATGCAAAAATATATTGATATGAAAGATATACATCAACAACTTGATAAATTTGGTGACCCAATTTTTAAGAGACTAATTACTGATAAAACAGATTCTATTATACGCGAATATGACGTTACACATACATCAATTAATTATGATCTTGAAAATACTGAACAATGGGTGATAATAACTCAACATTTAGCTCTCTTACTTTTTGGATTATTTGGATTTGTAGTATTATATACTGCGATTATTAATCTAATTTGAAAATTCATCTATAACATTATTTTTTTGTATAATTGTAACTTCTTTGGTGATATATTTTAATAATATATCATCTGTAAATTGATTATTTAATAATTTTATTAAAAGATCTAAATATCTATAATTTTTATTGAAATCTACATATAATTGATCAATTTTATTTTTAGTATCATATACATCTGAAAAATTTTCACTTGTAGATGTTTCTAAAAATTTATCAAAATTGTGTAATCTTAAAATGATTTTTCCAAATTCTGAAATAATTGATGATTTTTTTTTATTTATTAACCAAATTAATTCTTTATTTTTTCTTAATTTATATTCTTTTTCATCATCAATTATGTGAAATAAATAAATTTTATATTTCATACATATTTTTATAAACTTATTAAATGATTTATCATTCTTCATATTCTTTTGAATAAAATAACTATATGGTTCTTCTGAATCATCATAGTTTTCATACAAATATTTATTAATATTTAATTCACTCATTTAAAATATAGTAGATATATATTTTAACTAAAGAAACGCAATAATTTTTCGTCAAAACTTTGTTCTTTATTTAACACAAATTGAACAATTAAATTTCCTTTTTTACCTTCAGAATTAGAAATACCATAATTTTCTATAATATATTTAAATTTATTTCCATCAAATCCATATTTAAAACAATTATCTATTTTTATTGTAACTTCTTTTTCATCTAAATGAATAAAACTAAAAATTAATCCATTGAATAATTGATATAACGATATTTCAAAACGTATTATTAAATCATTATCTTTCTTTTTATATTTCATATTGTTGGTTATAATAACATCTATAATTAAATTACCAACAGTATTTCCAACCTTATCTCCCAGTCCCTCGAATACTACTTGATCACCAAATAGAGGAACTTTAACAGTTTCTTTAACATTCGTATTATTAACTTTACGTATATATGTTATTTCTTGACATTTATCATTATATACATCTTTCATATTTGTGTTTATACTAAATTCAATATCTAATTTAGTTTTTTCAACTTCTTGTTGATATTCAGATAATGTTTCTTCTGTTTCTGTAGATAATAAATTATTTGTTTTAATATTTGATAAAATGTCGATTATATCATCAAAAGAAATATTATCTTTTGATATTAATCCCATTATATTTATCATATTTTTAGGATTTGTAAGAATATTCATAAACTGACATTTAATTTTATTGAAATTATGTATTGAATCTATCTTTGATAATATTTTTGTAAAAACAAGATGTATATTTAGACTATCATCATTATTTAAATTATCGTACTTGGATCGTTTTTCAGGATCACTTAATATATCATAGGCTGTTTGTATTTCATGAAACTTTTTAATATCTACATTTTTATTTTTATCAGGATGATATTGAAGAGCTTTTTGATGATATGCTTTTTTGATTGTTTTTAGAGAAGAATTTTTTCTAATTTCTAATACTTTATATAAATCCATTTGTATAAAGTATATGTTTAACTTTAAATAATTATTTGTATACACATAATATAATATGACAAGTTTATTAAAGACATTAAAATCAAATGCTAATACAGGAAGTGTGAGTGGAGTAGGAAAAACAGAAGGAGATAAATACAATCCTGATGTTGCCAACTTATATAATGAAACAAATGAAATCAGAAATACAACCAAATACGAACTTTCTGGAAATGGATATAAAGTTATTAGTGAAAAATTACCAACAAATATTAAATCAAAAGATGATTTAAAAATAGAATATCAAAAATTAAATGAATTTCAAACTGCTGAGACTTTAAAAAAGATTGCTGAATTAGAGAATGAAAGAAATGTAGAAAAAGAAAAATTAAATAAACAAATAGATCATGGTAAGAAATTAGAAGAATTAATTAAGATTAAAAGAAAAGATCCAGTAGATAATTTCCAAGCATCTACACACATTGAATTAAAACAAATTCAAATTAATAATAATGATAGAGCATTTAAGGAAAAACAAAAGTTTAATTCAATTGTTAGTGAATTAAATAACATTTTAAATAATTAATATAAATTAATATATGGAAGAATTAAATCAAAAATTGGACAAAGACACATTTAATAGATTCAAGTTAATACAACATATTGTTAAAAAATATCCTATTATCCAGTATGATATATCTAGAATTGAAGAAATAAAAAATGCATATATTGAATATATACCTAAATATACAACTATTAATGGTAAAATTAAATTTACTGATTCAGAATTTTTATCCAAACATGTTTTAAATCAATTAGAAACCTTTAATAAATATATTCAAATAGTTGAAGACAATATAGATATTAAAATAGCGGGACATTCTGTTGATATTGATGATAATAAATTAATTAATCAAATATATAGTGTTGTTAAATTATTTCATAAATTATATGGTAAGAAAAAAATTCAATTAAAGATCGGACTAACAGATATTGAAAAGAAAATAGATGGAGATATAATAACTACAGAACATGTAAATGGTGGATTAAATTATGTAGGAACTGGTAAGATAGAAATTTTTAGAAAAGAAGAAATTGTAAAAGTATTATGTCATGAACTTGCACACGATTATAAATTAGATTGTGACATGATTGATAATTTTGATCCACAAATTGTTAAAAAATTTAAGATAAAAACAACAATAGTTGAACAATCAATAAATGAAGGATATACAGAATTTATTGGACTGATACATCATATCGCGATCTTAAGTTATTATACCAATGTTCATATTTGGTTATTATATCATTATGAAAAAATATGGAGTTTATATCAAGTTTGTAAGATATTAACTCATTATAAAATGAAACGTTTCGAAGATATATATACAACTGAATTTAAACAAGGAACTAATGTATTCTCATACTATATTGTAAAATTCTTTATATTATATAAATACAATAATACTTGTTCATATAAATCATTTGTACATGTAATGGATGATCCTGAAGTTATTAAAATAATAAATGACAATTTAAACCAAGGTTTTGACGGTGGATTACGTATGACTTTATTCCAACTTAAATAAACTATCTTTTAATACAACCTGATAAATAACTATTTTCATCAGTAAATGGGGTATCTATGGGTTCATATTTATCTTTATATAATTGACATATTAAAGTAACATCTTCGGTTCCCAATGTACTTGTAATACTCACTGGACTAACAACAAAAATTAAATACATTATTGGTCCATATAACATTTCTTTAGCAACTAAATATTGATTTTCATTATAATTATCAAATATAGTTCCTGTATTAGTATACGTTTCTTTATCAATCGGTGTTCCTCCAATATAAGTAAATTCGATAATTGTTCCAATTAATGACATATAATATATATATATTAAAACTTTATGCCAATTAAAAAAAATTGAGACTCTATCCTAATTTTTTATATTTCATAAATGAACTATAAAAAATTGAAATTTACTTTATATATATTTACTTTTAAGATATTTATAATTCCAACTACTTGTCAACAGCCATTCACATACTGTTCTTTCGAAAGCTTCTAGTCAAGATGTCCGACAATACACAACAGCTCAACCAGTTTCGAGACATCCAGACCCAGCAACGTGTATGTGTTAGTATCTACATCGTAAATCAGTACGAGAAATTCCAAGTTACCCAGAAGCAACTATTCGATGAGTTCCTGGCGAGTCAGACGCAACTGTTATATCAGTTATATATATCGGTTGAGGAATTCTGTATGTCGCTTGAGGAGTTCCAGATGTATCAAAAGAACGAATTTGATCAGTTCCAGATGGTTCAGAAGAACGAATTTGATCAGTTCTATATGATGCAGAATGAGGAGCTCAAGGAGTTCCAGAAGGATATAATGTAACCAAAAAATGAACTATAAAAATTGAAATTTATTTTATATAACATACTCTTTAAGTTTTTATTCTAAGATCACCGTCTATTCAATACATCTATCTTCAACTAGGCTCAAGATGGAGTACAAAGATACGTGGACACTGATGAAAGCTGAGCAGGAGGCACAGGCGCAGCAGCAGAAGGAGCAGAAGGCACAGGCGCAGCAGCATATGCTGCGAATGATGTGGATTCAGCAGCAGCAGCAGATCTCGGCACAGAAGATGCCTTCGCCGCAACAGACGAATCCGAAGCAGCTGAGCTACAACGACGCCGTGCTGATTAACCAGGCGCTGGCGCTTGGGAAGTCTGGAGGGCTCCTGGTGGAGGCTATCCCACTCCCGGAGATCACGTGGACTAGTTTCACGTAGAGGAAACTTAAAAACACAATTAATTCATTAATTGTGTTTTATTACATAAATAAAGCTTTATAGTTATATAAAAAAATTGAAATTTAATTTATATACGATACTCTTTAAGATTTTGATCCCCGCTCTCACGTCCGACCACTCGACGACTCTCCTTCACAGGCCTGTTGTTCCGAGTGCTTCCGCGTCAGAGTACCCCTTCGTCTTCGCGCAAGATGGCGCTTACGCTCGAAGGCCTGTTCGCGCTCTTCAACGCACACAAGTCCGAGCTCGACATTCTCAAGGCTCGCGTTGATGAGCTCGAGAAGGACGCGCTGCTTACGGAAGCCGACCTTGCGCACACCCGCGACGAGCTGACGGCGCTCAAGGCTGAGTGCGCTCCCATCCTCGCTATGATGGAGATGACGAACGTTGGCAGGGCCGCCGCCGTTGCGCCCATGCCGGTCGCAGCCGTTGCGCCCATGCCGGTCGCAGCCGTTGCGCCCATGCCGGTCGCAGCCGTTGCGCCCATGTCGACGCCCACCACTATCCTCAAGATCACTCTGATGAAGGAGGTGGACCTGCCGACGTTTCTCCCCGAGCTGCACGGAATGACGATACGCAGCGAGCTTAAGGGCGAGAACAAGGCGGGCGGCTACATCTGGCTGAACTTTCTCAGCATGGAGCAGGCAACTTTGGCGTACGAACAGCTTCGCCACAGTGCCGACCCGGCGTACAAGGTCGTCTACAAGCAGGCGAAGGCGAAGTAGGCACTTCGAATGGAGCTATCCATAAATAGCTAGTACGTGCGGCCTGAAGAGGGCTTAGATTCAATTATCCAGACTACCAGTCTGGAAGGTGTATCACGCACGTGGAACAAAAAGCGGCGCAGCAGTGCGTCGGGGTAATTCCCTCAAAAACTTGTCAAGTGTAACCGTCTACGGTTATGCTTGGCTACAAAACCAACCAAAAACCAAAAAAACAAAACACAAAAACAAGACCATTAATTTATTAATGCTCTTGTATCAAAAGATTTAAATAAAAAAATTAATGAATTAATTTTTTTATTTTATAAATCAAGTTTATTTATAAATTAATTTTTGTTTTGTTTTTATTATTTTTTTATCATTTACGCAGTTGCGCCGGCGGCGCGGGAGCGTCTCTTGGAGGCGGCGGGTGCTTCAGGTGCTGCGACTGCTACGGGCGCGGGAACTTCGGCTACTTCAACTTCTTCTACCTTGCCGGCGGCCTTGGGGTAGTGTCTGCTAAGTTGCTTTTGGAAGTTTCTGAAGTCAAGAGTCTCGCCATCCTTGAGTGAGAAGAGCTTTTGAAGCGCCTTGTCGGGATGGATTACACGTCTATCTTCCTTCGCGCGGAGATCCTTGTCTCTGACGTAGGCGTAGATTTGCTTGGCAACTTCAGTTCTCGGGAGCTCAACGCCCTCATCAATCTTGAGGAACTTACGGAGAGCTTCAGGTACTGCTGTTGCCTTGGCGAAGCCAGAAGGCGCGCGATCCTTCTTGGGAGCGCTGCGTCTTGACTTACCACCGGCCTTAACTTCGCGGCCGTGTTGCTTCATTGCAGTCTTAAGAAGAGTTGCCATCTCCTTTTGGAGGCTAACTACTTGGGATTGCTTCTCCATGTATTGAGTCATTAATGATTCAAATGTTTCATTTTGTTCGTCTGCTGCTACTTCAACGGCAACAGGTTCAACTACTACGGGAGCAGGTGCGGGAACGGGTTCTTCAACAACGGCCTTGGATTTACGAGAGGTTTTTGCGGATGACATGGTATTCTTATTATTATACCTTTATATTAAATTTGATTCAAAATATTATATTATCAATTTTTTTAATAGCATAATATGGGTATATGGTTAATTTATGGTGTCTTTATTATATGATAAATATACCATTTGGTGTCATATAATATATCCCTTTATATCATAATATATAAAGAATTTCAAATATTTAAAGAAATTACTATATATTATGAATATAAATGAAGTTGGAAGTTATTACTACTACAGAATCAGACCGAGATAAAACAGAAAGAAATAAATTAATCGATAAACTGATTGAATTCAAGCATTATAAAATAATGTCTCGTAGTGAAACATTATTAAATTCTTTGAAAAATTATTTAACTCCAGAGAAAATGGAAAAGATTTTACCTATTTTAACAGGTGAATCTGTCATATCTATTCGTGTAATTGAATGGTTTGTAACAAACTACTGTAAAAAGAAGAATATTGCTTTCATTAGAAAGGATAAAAATAGTAAAGATATATATTTCAATGTATATTTAAACTATAAAAGTCAGTTAAAATCATATAATAAAGATTTATTTGATCCATTTTGCCGTGGAGAAGAATTAATAGATTTCCATATTAAAGATAATACATATATTGTTACAAATATCCCACAATTAAATTTTTTTAAATGGGCATTAGAATATGATATAGTTGATTATATTGTTACTAATCTAAATGATATCTATAAAGATATGACTGAAAATAACAGTAAGGCAAAGAAAAAAGCTGATAATAAGAGACAAGAATTATCAGGATGTGCTACAAAAAAATTAAATCAATTAAATGTTAAAATTAAATTAAGTGTATAAATTATCGTCTTAAATGTTTCTGAAATTCAGAATCATTTGATGTTTCAGTATCATCATCTTCTTCCTCATCTTCTTCCTCATCTTCTTCCTCATCTTCTTCATCATCTTCTTTAATTTGTTCATTCATATCATCAATTTCTGATGACATCTCGGATAATGTAATATCTTTTCTTGTATTATTACTATTTAATTCACTTAATAAACTAGTAATTTTCTTATCTTTCTTTAATTTATTGAATAAATCATCATTTATATCATGTAATCCAAAGTGATACATCTTTGCTACATTATCTATTTTAGAATTATTAATACTCTCTGAAGATTCAGATTTTAATAGATTTTTATCTAATATACCTAATTTGGATCCAACTATATATGGAACAATATTTTGTTCATCAATATATTTATCTTCTGAATTTGCTTCTGTTTCTAAATAATTTACCTCCGTCGCATCTTCTTTATCATCTATAAAATTAATTACTTTATTTTGAATTTGTTCTATCATTATAGGTTTTAAATATATTCCAAATACATCTCCTGATATCCAAATAGCATGTAATTCAAGAATCATTCTGAGAAAATTATTTTTCTTTAAAGCATCTAAATTAATTTCATTTCCATTTTCAATTATTTTAATTCCATTTGTTATTTTTATTTTTATTAATCCATTAGAAGCATACTTTTTTTCATCAGATGAATTATTATTTTCTAAATATAAATTTTTTATTAATGATTTATATTTAATTGATGGTTTATTTTTAAACCATTCATTCTTATTTTTTCTAGCATCGTCAACTACCTTACTATCTAAATTTTTTAAAAAATTTATTAAGAGTGGTACCTTTAAATTACAATCATATAATGGTAATATTAATTCATTAAAATATTGACTCTTCTGTAATTCAAAAATATTTAATAATTGTGGAGTTTGAAATAATAATTTTTGACCTACTTTTTCATAATAAATATGTACTAATTTTTTATCATTCATTTCATTAACTTTTGAGTAAATTATTTTGTTTAAATCTATTTGGTTTATTAAAAGGATTTTATTTTCTTCCATATAAAATAAATAAATTTTTTATTTTATATGTTTAAACACATATTATAAATTAATCAGATCTTGTTGCTCGCCTTCTTGGTACGGCCCTTCGGCTTCGTATCTTCCTCGACAGGCTCAGGCTTCTCAACCACCTTTTCAACAACCTTCTCAGTAACCTTCTTGGTAGTAGTTTCAACTAGATCCTTGCGAACCTTCGTGTCAGTCTCATCATCCGAATCAAGGAAACCATTTTCAGTGTCTACAGCAGCAGATGTAGTCATCGGTCTTACTTCAATGTACTTCAGTTTTAGACCGAGGCCATACTTGCGCTTACCATCAGTGTCTGCGCTCTTAGTCGCATACAGTTTGCAGATAGTAAAGAGAGGACGGAATTCGCACTTGTAGCGGATGTACTTTTGTACGTCATCCATTGTCGGCGTATTCATTTCCTCTCTCTTGCCATTATCATTTACAAATACTTTCGTCTTAATGTCTCGCGACTTAAAATCAAAATCAAATTTCATCGTAGCATAATCAGGCCGGCCCGGCGCGTCATCATCCGCATCGGGATCGACTGCTGCTTGGCGAACGAGTGGTTGATACTTGTAGGCAGATGCCTTCTTCTTATCACCCCAAATTTCCTCCTTCGTCTCTTCGCAGTGCTTGTCGAGTGTAGTTAGCATTTCGTGAAACTTCTTTGAGTCATCATCTTCGAGGTTGAATGGAATCTTCAGTTTGCCGCGTTCCATGTCAGTCATCGGTTGACCGTTGTTGCCGAGACGCGGCTTGCCATCCTTATCATTTTTAGAAGGAAGACCATAGTTAAATAATTTCATCCACGGACCTTGAACGGTCGGCATCTCTTCCTTACCATCTGAATCATACATCGGTACAGAGAGCAGTTGGAATTTAGTCATGCCAGGGATCTTTGCATTTTCAATTGGTGTCGTCAGAACAAGTTTATCGGTTGTGAATTCATCATATTTGATTGTGGGCATTTTTACGATTATAATTATTGTATTATTTCAAATCAAAATATAAATTAATCAATTTTTTTACGTACTCAGACCTGCCTTGCCACCTCCACGAGAACGTCTTGCCTTGGGTGGCGGAGCAGGCTTCTCTTCCTCCTCTTCTTCCTCCTCCTCTTCAGGCTCAGGTTCAGGTTCTACTTTCTTACTCTTTTTAGGCTCTTCCTTTTTTGCAGGCTTTGCAATTACCTTTGGCGCCTCCTCAGATTCTTCCTCGTCATCTTCGTCAACAACAGGCTTGGCAACTTCCTTGGTGAGCGTGCGACGTTCGCCTTCATCTTCATCGTCATTAATAAAGCCACCATCAGGCATATCTTGTTGAGTTAATTGAGAAGGCTTAACTTCGACGTGCTTGAGTGTAAGACCCAAACCATAGTCACGTTTACCATCAGTACCTTTAGAAGTTTTACTTGCATATAATTTACTGATGGCAAATACAGGTCGCAGTTCACACTTGTAACGAATATATTTTTGTACATCATCCATTGAAGTAGTTTCAACTTCCTTTCTGTCACCATCAATATTTTGATATACTTTTGTTTTAATATTTCCACTCTCATATTCCATATCAAATTTTACAGTAAAATATTCAGGCTTGACAGGTGCATCTTCAGGAGCATCTGGATTTTCAGAAGGCATGCGAACAAGAGGTGTGTATTTATAAACATTCGCCTTCTTTTTATCTCCAAAAATTACTTCCTTTTCAGTTTCACATTTCTTATCAATCTTCTTAAGAAGATCGTATAACTTCTTTTGTTCAACATCATTTAGATTAAAAGGGATCTTTATTTTAGCAATTTCACGATCAGTTACTGGTTGACCTCCTTGACCAAGGATTGGCTTACCAGTCTTATCAACTTTCCATGGAATACCATAGTTATCTAGGGTCATCCATGGTCCTTGAATTTGCGGGTTAAATTCCTTATCATCTTTCATGTAACGAGGCCATGACATTAATTGATACTTCGTAGCATTTGGAGATTTTATACTGTCAACTGGCGTTGATAGTTTAAGGTCATCAGTGTTAAATGATTTGTAGGAGATTGTCGACATTTTATATAAATTAAAGGTAGTTATTATCAATAAATTGAATTATCAATTTTTTTCAAAGGATTTATATATTAATAGTTGTCACCTTTGTATTAGTTGTCCACTTTTGTATAAAATCTTTATTTAATGCTTTCTTCTGATATCTATTTGATTCAGAAATAATCTTAATTTCATTATAAATTTCTGAATCAGTATCTTTTAATTTCTTAAACAAGTATGGTTGGATACGAGTTAGAAATGTCATGAAATGACCTAAATGAGAATCTTCTTTAATATATTTAAATTCATATGAATTATCTATATTTGATTCAATGAATTTTAATAGTTGAGGTTTTAAATATTGATTGTTTTTCTTAAATTCAAAATGTTTCTTATTTGAAACAGAATTTGTATTTAATATATTTGCGATTAGTTCATCTATTTCAGTATACTTTTCAACATCTTTTTGCTTTATGTTGGAAAGACCATACTTGTTGTAGAGAAGGCTATATTCTAATTGAACAGGTTCAAGATCCATTTTATATACAATATATTATAAAATTATAATATATTATAATATCAATTTTTTCATTTACCAATCACAAACTTTTGAACAATCCTTTCTAGGTCATGAGGAAGAGCTTCCCCCGATCCTGTATCCAGATCACCTCTCATTTCTATACAAGCCTTATTAATCGCACACATGATTCCACTTTTATGAAATGTCCACTCATCAATTCTAAAAGAAGACATTGGAAATATATTATTAAACTTTAGATAAAAACATGCCGAAGGTATGCGATCACCCCGATGATCATTTAAATATATACGATCAAATTTACCAATATAACTCGGGCGAATTCCTCGAATATGAACAATTCGATACACTATCCCCCGTTCAAGTTGGTTAGGTTGAACTTGTTCCATCAGAAAGAATGATTTATACATTCATTAATATAACTGAAATAATCTATTTTATTCAATTTTTTATTCAATACTTACTCTAACCTCTCTTACTTCACAATTATCAAATCCAACATATGTCTCATTATGTTCCTTATCAAAATGATGTCTAAACATTACTTCTAAAAATTCACAATGTGTAAATACAGCTACTTTACGTATACTTTTATCCTGTTGTAATAGAAGTGCCAAATCATCAAACCATTTTATACCTCTCTCTAATATACGTTCATTTGATTCTCTAGGAATTGTCCATGGTATACTATCAGAAACCATATCTAAATTTAACTTTTTATATGTCAATTTCTGTAGTTCTGATTTATTAGATCTTTTATTACACACATCTCCTCTTCTTTCCATTATGCGATCATCTACTATAACTTCTTTTGTATGATTAACAATTGCATATTCCATTGTTTGAATACATCTAGACAAAGATGATGAATATATTAAATCTGGTTTATTATCAATAAAATATTGTTGGAGATTTTTAGCTTGTTCAATCCCATGATCCGTTAATTTTGCATCTATATGTTGCTCATCTCTAAAACTTGATTCTCCAAATAACTGATACGCAATATTATGGTATCCTTGTCCATGTCTTATAAAATATAATGATATCATTCTTGTCATCATAGATAAATATATATATCCTATATATTTATATATTTAAATTTCAATAATTATTTGTTTCCTATGTACAAATTCTTCTAATAACATTTTTATACCATCTATGGAATAATCATCACCGATATATTTATTGTTTTTTACTAAAAAGTTCTTAAATTTATTATTGATATAAAATATACTAATGATATCATTCGGAAATAATTCTTTATGCTTACAATAATTACATAATATATAATTTAATAAAACAGTCATTTTTACTTCTTTAGATTTAAATTTTAAAAATTCTCGTATGTTATCATCTAAACATACAATATCGTTTAATTTATATTTTCCATACATAAAATATAAATTAAAATTTTATTATAAAATAAACAATTAAATAATCAATTAAATCATAAAACTCTCTACTTCATCAGACTTAAGAGTTCTTTCAAGAATATCATCAATCAAACTATTCTCATTTAATTTCAATGTATCAATGCTATTCTTAATTTTACTTGTTATATCCATATCGTTATATTCAGTGTTTTCTAAGATATCATTATCCATTAATATTTCTGGAAATCCTGTACCACACTTGATTGCTCTTCCCATAATTAATCTTGAAGAAACTGATTGAACTTTATCAACCTCCCCAAATACCGCACTATTGACCAACATCTCAACTGTTCTTTCGAATGATGCTTTTGATAATGGATCTGTATCCATACGACCAAATCCATGACGATCAATTGATACAATCTCTCCAGTATTTGTCATTACATCACATAAGATTGATATGTGGTGATAGTTCAATTTGTTATCACCTGAGAATACCATGTTAATTTCTTTTAATAATGCTTTTCTTGCTGCTTTAATACCATATAACTTGTAAATAGTATTGATTTCGTTACAGTATGTTCTGTTGATATTAATGTTACGAATATATCTTAATTTATTCATGTTAATACCATCTGTTGTAATGATATATTCTTGTTTATTTTCTAAATCTCCTGTTTCTTCATTAAAATTTATTAATAATTTTTTATCAATTTCAGGAACATCATTAATGTATGATACTCCTTTCAACTGAAACTCATATAATATCATATTTTGAATATCTAATAATATACTATTGTCAAATTCAGATATGTCAAATCTAATATGAATATATAGTTTTTCTGCATTATCATTGGTAGTCATAATACATCCATTAATTATACGTTTGACTAAATCTCTATACGATTTATTTTTATTGTTTGATAAGTCATCCCAGAAATTTATAAACTTTGTCTTTATTTCTAACATGTTTAATTTCTTCTCAAATAACTTCTCCTTCGATATTTCAAATCTATATAACCAAGGTAA